>ENA-UENT01000053-UENT01000053.1-marine-metagenome-genome-assembly--contig:-NODE-53-length-94931-cov-8.068231_pt1 | contig 94931 bp, 89 predicted proteins | sample MGYA00237879_ERZ529330 | MGnify/ENA primary metagenome ERZ529330 (study PRJEB26372, sample SAMN05368345) | marine metagenome | biome: cultured habitat; feature: ocean water; material: water; isolation... | reverse complement strand
TAGGCTTCGCCATTAATTAATGGCGAAGCCTACTAGATTGTGCGCGTTTTTTGTTGGGCTGCATGTGTAAAAATAGCTGAATTCTTCAGAAAACAGACCTGTTGGATGAATTAAATGACCAGATTCCAATCTACATTAACCCGTTTGCTGCAAAGCACTGTTTCGGACATAATCAGGGATCAGAATCCGAATGGCGGTGCCTTTCTCCGGCTGACTGCTTTCCATTTCCGCTTCCAGTTTCCGCAAAAAAGCCCGGATAAGGCGGGAACCGAAGCCTTTCTGAACCGTTTCCGGGTGCATGCCCACACCATCATCCTTCACTTCAACGAGCAGGCGCCCACCCGTTTCTTCAATGCTGACCCAGATATTACCCTTTTGTAATCCCTCAAAGGCATACTTGTAAGCATTAGTCAGGAGTTCATTGAGAATCAGGCCGAGCGGAATCATCACAGAGACATCAAGCAATAGGTTGGGCACTTCCTGGTGCAACATAATGGTCTTGTCACCGGGCCGGTAGGAGGCCTCCAGGTTGCTGCAGAGATTGGCAACATACTCTGGCAGGTTGACCTGGCTGAGGTGCTCGCCCGTGTAGAGGTGGTGGTGGATGATAGACATGGAGCGCACCCTGTTTTCCCCATCGTTCAGGGCTTCCAGCGCGATAGGCTCGTCAATATAGCGAGCCTGGAGTTGCAGCAGGCTGGAGATAATCTGTAAGTTGTTCTTTACCCGGTGGTGGATCTCCTTGATGAGGTACTCTTTTTCTTCCAGTGCAACCGAGAGCTGCTCCTGCTGACGGCGGTACTTGCGGTACAGCCCATAGAGGAAGATACTCAGCCCGGTGATAAGCACTAAGCCAACAATCCCAATGGTGATCGTCCGGTTTTTCTGGCTGATGACAGCTCTGGCGGTTTGGTTCTCCAGGTCAAGCACAGCAATTTGCTGCTGCTTTTTTTCCGTCTCGTACTGCGCAGACAATTCATTAATGCGGTTGAGCCGCTCTATGCCCGTAACGCTGTCGCTCAGGGTTTTGAATTGTTCCAGCGCTCCGAAGCCACGCCGGTAGTCTCCGGTCTGCCGATAGGCTTTGACCAGCAGTTCGTAGGCCTCAGCCCGGTCTTTCAGCCCCATAGAGTATGTAGAATCCGTTTGCGGCAGCAGCATGCTAATGCCGCGTTCATACTCCCCTTCCTCAATTAAGAAATCAGCCAGCAGGCGGCGGCTGGCAGCACTCAGGTCCGGAACATTGATGGAATCAGCGAGGCGGGCGCAGGCTTCAGCGTAGGGCGCCGCAGCTTCCCACTTGCCCATTTGGGTGAGAATGTGCGCCATATTGTAGCGGTTGAGGACTTTGTCGTAGTCGCCCTCTTTGACCTCGCCGATTTGGTAAGCCCGTTCGTAGTGGGTGTAAGCTGCCGCCAAATCTCCCTTGTTTTCATAAGCGACTCCCAGATTGGTATAGGCGATTTGCTCCTGCACCTGATTACCGGAAAACCGGGCCAGTTCCAGGGTTCCCCTTAACTTGATAATGGCGTCATCCATGCGTTCGGCTTCAGTGTACAGGGCGCCCAGCTTATTGCTTGTAACCAGCATGCCAGCGGTATCTTCTACAGACTCGTAAGCGCGGTAGGCATCTATAACGGCCTCCATACTGCGGGCAAAATCCCCCATATCAGAATACAAATTGGCCTTAGCCATATTGACGGCAGCTACCAGCCGGGGATGTTTGGCAGCCCGATGAAAAGCCTCGTAACGATTGAAATAAGCCTCGCTCTCTTCAAACCGGTTCAGGTTCTTGTTGAAGATGCCGTAATAATACCAAACCACGTCCTCTTTATAACGGCTGCTGTCTTCCGTGTAAAAACTTTCGATATCCCCGAGGATACGAAGGCTCTCTCCTGGCTGCGACCGGGCCTGTGCCCAGGCTTCGTTTAATAAGGAGTCAATGGTAAGCTGCACTTCACTTTTCTGACCATGCAGAACAGCCACAACAGCGAGGCAAAGCATCAGAAACAATTGTTTTTTCATCGGAGGTCGGTTTCCAGGTTATAGAGGGTTTGGAAATCAAAATCACCCCATGAAGATAGGGCATATCTCCTCAGCTTGCACGCTCTTCTCTCAAAACTATCCGAACGGGTAGCTTCCTGCCGGGGATATCCCTGTAGCTTGCAGACGTATTCTGATACCAAACCTTTTACACCCAAAACCATGCATATATTCCAACCACTCCTGCGATTGAGTTACACCCGGCCAAAGACGACTTTACTGGCGCTGTTCGCCATCACCCTGCTAATGGCCGGGGGGCTGAGCCGATTGGAAACCCGCAACAGCTTCGACGGTGAACTTCCCGCCGATGATCCCATCAATCAGGGCATTGAAGCCGCCAAAGCAACATTCGGAGAACGCAGCATCGTGCTGATCGGGCTCGAAACCGAATCCGTATACACTCCGGAGGCCGCTCAGAAGATCATCGATATATCCAATGAGCTCGCGAAGGTGCCTCACGTGCTTTCTGATGAAATCGTAAGCCTGGCAACCCTCTCCAACGTCAGTCAGCGGGACTGGGGGCTGGAAACCGGCGGCTTTCTGGATGAGCTGCCGACCGATGAAGCAGCCTGGCAGCAACTCAAAGCAGATGTGGCAGGCAATGCCATGGTCCTTGACCGACTGGTTAGTGCCGATGAATCCCTCACGGTTATTGCAGCTGCCCTTGAAGAGGGCTTCGAGGGAAGTACGGTTTACGATGCTGTTTCGGAGCTCGCGGATCACTATGCGGGCCCGGAACGCATCCATATTACCGGAGCGCCGGTTCTGGTAGAAGATGTGCAGCGTGGAATCAGTGGCGATTCCCGCCGCTTCATACCCATTGCCATTGTGCTGATTTTCATTGGTTTTTATATCTCCTTCCGACGGCTGCCGGGCGTGCTGCTGCCGGTGGGCATGGTCATCATGAGCATACTGTGGACGATGGGTTTCATGGGCTACGCCGGGCTGCCGGTCACCGTTGTCTCCAATGCATTACCAGTGATTATGGTAGCGGTTGCCTCTTCCTACGCCATCCACTTTATGAATGCCTACTACCGGCTGGCAGATCAGCACAGCACCGGCCCTGCTTTGGCAGAAGCCACCCTGCAAAAAATCGGATTGCCTATCCTGATTACCGGGCTGACATCAGCTCTGGGCTCCGCCAGCCTTCTGATTTTCAAAATCACCTCCCTGCGGGAGTTTGGTATTATCGGCTCCGTTGGCTTTTTACTGGCTACGGTCATTTGCCTGACTTTTCTGCCGGCAGTATGCGCACTGCTGAAGCCGCCTGCGGGCAAAGCTTACCAATCAGCCGGGCTACAGCGCTTCCTGCGTTCGCTTACGCAAATGGCACAGGGGCACCGGCGTGCTATTACAATGGCCTATTTACTGCTCATTGCCGGTGCGGTTTACTTCATCGGGCAGGTAAAAATCGGGGATGACTACCTGAAGTTCTTCCCCAAATCCCATCAGGGGCGCATCGCGGCGGAGACCTTCAACGACAAACTCAGCGGGGTACGCACTATGGATATCGTGGTGGATGCCACGGCCTACGGCGGCATTAAAGACGAAGCCTTTTTCCGTAACCTGAACGGCTTTCAGGATTACCTCATGGATTACGAAGAAGTCGGGCATACCTACTCCTACCGGGATGTAGTACATCACTTAAGTACCAACCTAAACGGGGAAACCGATGCCCTGCCCGGCAGCTCCGAAATTGCACAGTACCTGATGCTCCACGAGATGTCAGCCACCCCGGGCGAGGTCTTTGCGCTCCGCTCCGAAGACGATAATCAGGCCCGGATTCAGGTCTTCCTGAAATCCTCAGACCCCGAAGTGCATCAGGCGCTTTACGAAGATATACAGCGTGATGCGGCCCGCTTCTTCCCGGCAGGGAACACCCCTCTGACATTTGGCGGAGACGTCATGCACCGCATCGCCCTCGGCACCTACATCGTGGAGGGGAAGGTACAGAACATCATCCTGGCCCTGCTGATCGTTTTTCTCAGCTGCCTCATCATTTTCCGGTCCCTGCCCAAGAGCCTGATGGCACTGTTACCCATCACCGTTTCTTTGCTAATGGTCTTTGGGCTGATGGGCGTAATCGGCATACGGCTGGGCATCAGTACTGCCCTGCTTACGGCCATGATTGTGGGTATAGGCGTGGATTTTGCCGTGCACTACCTGGTGGGCTACTTCCGCGACCGGGAGGAAATGCCGGCAGATGAAGCCATCACCCATAACAGCCTCCACACCGGGCAGGCCATTGCTTACGATGCCGCTTCCAATATCGCCGGCTTCAGCGTGCTGTCGTTTTCGGGCTTCCTGCCGGTACAGCACTTTGGCTGGCTGCTGGCCCTGTCTATGTTGCTCATATTTCTGAATACCATGGTGCTGTACCCGGTGCTGCTTACGCAAAAAGAACGGCAACTGGCTACCCCCGAATTTGCATAAACCGACGACGAAGTAGTTTGGGACCAAACATGACTTCGTGTCGGCATATACTCGTGCGTCGGGTTTGTGCCTAACGCCCAAACCTCTCCGTTCCGAGCATAACCTCATTTTTCAATCCCCAAAAATTCGATACGATGATTTTGGCATTCACTATGATTGTAACCCTGTTTTCCACACCTGTACTGCCCGATGCTGCGGCCATCATGGAAGCCCACCGTCAGGCTACCGCTGTGCAAGACCTCACCGGGCAGCTGACGTACACCAATATTAGCAAGTCGGGCAGAAAACAGACCCGCACCCTGCAGCAGTACATCCTGCGCACCGACAAGGGCGACTACACTTACAACCTGCTGCTGGAATTTACAGACCCGCAGGACGTGGCCGGCACGGCAACGCTAACGATTCAACAGGAGCGCAAAGACGATGAGCAGTGGCTTTACCTGCCTGCCCTGCGCATGAGTAAGCGTATTTCGCCCAGCAAAAAGTCCGACCGGTTTATGGGCACGGAGATCACCTACGAAGACCTCTCCGGCCACCTTTCGGAACCCATCGACGACTATCAGTATACCCTGCTGGGGGAAGAAACCATCAACGGCCGACCAGCCTACAAACTCGAAGCGCTGCCCCGCGAAGGCCTTCGTACCCAATATGGCAAACGGTTGCTGTGGATTGACCAAGCCACTCACCTGATGGTGCAGACCCGCTTTTATGGCCACAAAGGAGAACACCTGAAAACCTACACCGCCACAGATATCCGGCCGGTCGGCTCAGGCGGGCACCACCGGGCACATCAGATCAAAATGGAGAATGTACAGACGGGCAATACCACAAAGGTGCAGTACAGCGGCTTTGCAATTGACGCTGGCGTAGATGCGGCCATGTTTTCTACGACCTGGATGGAAACCCGTTAATCCGTGAGGCACCTAAAAAACATACTTAAAACCCTGCTGGGGTTATACCTTTCCGGAATTGCGGCGACCACCGTTGCCCAGGAAGCCGATAACAACTGGTCCACCGCACTTCACGGTCAGGCAAGGGTACTAAGCCGGTACTATCCCGGTCAGAACCCCGCTGGCCTGTACCGCTGGCAGGGGGAAGCCCGGGCAGAGCTGGAAGGCGAAGTGAACTACGGCAAATACTGGAAAGGGCGTACCGTAGTGATCGCAAATGCTAATCCGGATGAGCGCCGCCGCAACCGACTGTGGGCCAATGAGGCATACGTGTACTACCGTCAGGGGCATTACTTCCTCAAAGCCGGCAAGCAAACGGTCAAGTGGGGCGCACTTACCGGATTCAGCGCCATGGATCTCGCCAACCGCTACGACTACTACGATGTGCTCGACACGGAAGAAGAGCGGCTGGGGCTTTGGGGGCTGGAAGCACGCTACAGCAAAGGGCGTACGGAGCTCATGCTGCGTGCTTTCCATCCCGATAACCGCTCCCGCCTTTACCTGGAAGATAACCGCTGGGTAAATCTGCCCCAACGCATGGCTGTACCGGGTGGAGAAGCCACGATGGCCTATGAGGGCGCAGCGTCGCATTACCAAAAACGCCTGCCCCTGCTCAGCGGCAGCCTTTCCACGGAAGTGGGGCGGGTGCAGGTGCGCGGCAGCTGGCTGTATGGCAATAACGACATTCCTCTGAGCCAAATACAATTACAGGAACCGATGGTGAGCCCGGTACCTTATGAAGTGCAGCTCCACTTCGAGCCCATGATGATCAGTGCACTGAATTTGAGCACCTGGGCCGGTGAGTGGAATCTCTGGGGAGAAGCGGCTTTTGTGGACAGTAAACGCACCGGCGAGACCGGTGAAATCACCCCCGATCAGTATACCTTCTGCTCCTTAGGAGCGGACCGCTTCTGGACCTTTGAGCACCCGGAACGGCACCTGAGGCTGGTGGCGCAGTTCCTGCAGGTCTTTCCGCACCAAAGTGGGCAGTACGCGCCCACCGAGATCGATCACATTTTTCAAACTGCGCTGCTGATAGATACTGAATTGCAAATCAACTACAACTGGTCAGCCGCTCTACGTGCAGTGGCCGAGTTCCGGGCCGAAGGCTTTTACCTTGAGCCCCGGCTGATCTGCAAAGCCTGGGCACCGCTGCGGGCGGAGCTTAGCGGTGGCTGGCTCGGCGGGTCCGGGCAGAGCTTTTTCGGGCATTTCAAGACCAACAGCAGAATTGCATTACACCTAATCCGACCCATCCTATGAAAGCTACGACAAAATCTCTATCCGCTCATCAATTGCTGCCAGTCGGGAAGTCTGGTTCAGCACCAGCTATCGATAATACCAAACTTATGGCAGCCCGCTTTTTCCCGCCCTACATCCACCGGGTGGGGCAGGTCATCAATACGGTGCATCAGGTGCACTCCAAGGCCGGCTGCCGGCTGACAATGGGCGCACTTTCGGTGGCGGTCCGCCGGCCAGTCAGGGCTGCCGACCGGGCATTTTACGAAAGTGGACAGCGGCAGGAGCACCGCTGTGGCAAGCACCGGTTTTATACTTATACCTTTGGGCAGGGGCCAGCTGTATTGCTACTCCACGGCTGGTGCAGCAACGGCGCACGCTGGGCACCCTACGTACAGGAACTATGCCGCGCCGGCTATCAGGCCGTAGTGATGGATGCGCCCAGCCACGGACAATCGCCCGGGCGGTTCCTGTCGGTACCGGACTACATCCGCTGTGCTGGTCAGCTCATCCGTTCTCGTGTGCACTGGCATGCCGTTCTAGCCCACTCCATGGGCAGCCTGGCCGGAGTGATTAGTGCGAGTGAGCAAGCCCGTGAAGTCCGTATTGGGAAGTTTGTCCTCATGAGCACCTTCTCCAACTGCGATGCCCTGATGAGCAAATTTGCCCGCTGCCTCGGCGTATCTGAGACTGTACTATCGGATACCCGGGCATGGATCCCCAAATATACTGGCAAGCCGCTGAGCTATTTTTGCCTCATTGAGCACCTGCAGCAGCTCGGCCCGCCTAATACACTACTGGTAGCCGATGAAAAAGATATTGTCGTACCCCATCAGGAGACCAAAGCGATCCTGAACGCCCTGCCGCATGTAAAGCCCATCATTACGAGCGGGCTGGGGCACAACCTTCGCTGTGATACCGTTCGGCGGCAGGTGCTAAACTTTATAACACCCTAAAACATGCAACACCCGCAACTATCACCCGACACCCTTGAGCAAATGCTACTGGCCGAGCTGGAGAACACCTGGCAGGAAGTGGACACACTGATCCGTGAACAGGAGCAGGCGAGAACCTCCACAGCCATAATCCGGCAACTTCATCCTAAACCGTATATTTGGAACCGGGCATCCCGATACTGCAAACGGCTATCAGCAAACCTATACCGCCTATGGAAGACCGACTTAAGATATTGATTGTAGAGGACGAGCCCCTCATTGCAGAGGATATTGCCGACCTCTGCCAGCTCAACGGCTATGAAATCTGCGGTATCGCTCACCGGGGCGGGCCCGCCCTTACGCTTATTGAGTCGGAGCGCCCGCAGCTGGTTTTGCTGGATATCAACCTGGAAGATCAAATCAGCGGGCTGGACATCGCCGCCTACCTGCGGGAAAAGTATGCCATCCCGTTTATCTTTCTGACCTCCTACTCAGATGCCGGCACCCTGGCGAAAGTCAAAGAAACGGCTCCTTTGGGGTACATCGTCAAGCCCTTCACCGGGGAGCAGTTGTACTCCACTATTGAAATTGCCTGGTCTCAACGCACCAAAACCCTGGCACCGGAGCTTGACCTGGAGCGTATCAACAACACCCTCCCTGCCCCCCTGAGCCGCCGGGAACAGGAAGTGCTTTCGTGCATCTACAAGGGCAAAAATGCACAAGCTACAGCAGATGCCCTTTTTATCAGTATCAATACCGTGAAGTTCCATCTAAAAAATATGTATGGCAAATTCGATGTGCACAACCGGGTGGAGCTGCTGTATAAGCTACAGGAGGTGATGAAGGAGTAGGCCTGTCTTCTTGGCTTACCAGTTTTGATTGATCCGCTGGTTGCTATATTACTTTTGTTCTGAGATTGAGTACATTTGAATAATGGGCAAACCGGAAAAACATATTATCCTTCGCATTACCAATGAGGGTGTTTTCTACAACAAGGATGCCCGTATTCCCTGGGCGCATACCAATTTCCCACCAAAAGAGACTTTCTACTTCAATGAGCGGTCTGAAATCTTTTGGAAAGCCCGGCTGCTTTCCTTTGATGCCGGCCGGTCTCTTCTGAAAGTAGCAATCGTGGACTATGATACAGAAGGGCAGCGGGCTGCTTTTGCCAGGCAAAAGGCTAAGTTCCCTTTCCGGAACCTGGTGTTCAGCCCCTTGCATTGGGAGGCGCTGGAACCTCTGATGAATATTTACAACAAACAATTATTCCAGCCCATCCTGGAAACCTCAAAAACCTGGCGCATGACCCGGTCATCGGATGAGGATTGGGTGGACTTTTCGGAGCCGGAAGAGCAAAAGACCCGCATTGACCTGCACTTTGAGTATCCACTGAACAAAGCCGTTTTCAAAATGGGCTACGTGGAAGTCAGGTACCAGGTAAAAGAGCTGCCGGAACAAACCCTGACCATCCCCATTGAGAACCCCAATATCCTACCCGAATTTGACCATGTGAAGCCTTTTTTTGCCAAAGCGCTGGGGAAGAAAAAGATCGAAGTGCGCGGTTACCTGGAAATTGATGAAGCGGACCACATTGAAATCCGCTGCCAATCGAAAGAAATTAGTCAGATCAATGATAAGTTCATTGCCACCGTCCGGAAGCTGCGGCTGGAAGATGCTATTTTCAAGCCCAAAAAAATCACGGTAGACAAGAGTCTTTTCACCCCCGAAGAGTACTTCGAAGGCTTCGACGAAGCCGAATTGGGCAACACCATCCGCCAAAGTGACAAGGACTTACTTACAGACCTGCTGGAGTCCGAAAAAATCAGGAACCGCAAGCAATTACTGTATTTATCCGGCCAGCTTCAGAGCCAACGTACCGGGCTGCGGTTTACGCTAAGCCCCAAATTCGGCTTCCTCTTTCACGTGGAAGGAGAAACCATGGACCACTTCATCTGGGAGCTGCTTAATAGCCACGCCACCTACATCTGGAGCATAGATCGCCCGGGGACTTCCCTGCAACATAAATTCCGGCTCATCGAGCGGGAGATCAACTTCATCCGCGAAAACGGCCGCCGGGTCTATCTGGACCATGCCCGGAATGAAGACCTCCTTTTCAGCAAAGTGAACCATGAAAACAGTGAGTCCGGACTGGTGGACGGGTTTCCGAAGTGGCGGGTGCGGGTTGGGGAGGTGTTGGTGTGATTTTGGCTGGATTTGGAGTAAGACAAAGTTTCTTTATTTTGAAGGCTAAAGTCTATTAAATGAAGGACTCTAAAGTGGAATTAAATACCCCTTATCAAGGCATAGTCGGGCAACATTAGGGGAAATGCAACAGACAATAAAACATAACTAACAACTATGGACAAAAACATCAATGTAAGAGAATGGGTACAGGAACTGCGGGGGCTGAAGGCATCAATAAAACAACGGCAATTATCCCGGCGCGAAGCCATCAAAAGTGCAGACCGCTTACTCGAACAGTACTCCAAGCGCGGTGCGCAGCCTGTAACTGATGTTTTGAACGCCCACCTACAGCTTCATGAGACCAAAAAGCAGATGGAACAAACCATACAGCGCTATCAGGAACAGCACAATACTCCTGTCAACACCACTACCTATAATGTGTTGCTATCCAAATCCAACAGCCTGGAAAATGCGCTGCTTTTACTAGACGAAATGACCGTACTGGGCTTCTATCCAAACACTTACACGCTCAACGGGCTCATCAAGCTAAGCCCGTCCGTTAGTGAAGGGCAGCTAATCCTACGTAATTTAAGCAGTTACGATGTAAGCCCTAATATACAAACCTACAATACCTTGCTAAGCAAGGCCAATACCGAAATAGAAAAAGAGAAAATTCTTGAGGAAATGTCCGCCCGGAATATTTCCCGAAACCTCGTCACATATAATACGCTGATTGGGAAAGCTCCCGACTATCCATCCGCGGCATCTCTGTTTATGGAGCTGAAAACCAGAAGATTGCGCCCTCAAATCAATACAATGGTTACTTTGCTAAAAAAAGTAAACAGCAGGGCTGATCTTCAACACCTGCTCCGGCTTCAGGAGGAAGAAAACATTCAACCTAATCATGCCTGGTATACTAACTTACGCAAGGCTGAAGACCGGCTCTGAGCTCAGAAAAAAGCCCGCCCCGAAGGGCAGGCTCCTCACAATAACAAATTCATGTTTTTCTACTGCCGCGGATGCTGAATCGCCGCCTGCGCCGCTGCCAGTCTTGCGATAGGCACGCGGAACGGAGAACAGCTGACGTAATCCAGCCCAATGCGGTGGCAGAAAGCTACAGACTGTGGCTCACCACCGTGCTCTCCGCAGATGCCGGTCTTGAGGCCCGGACGTTGGGCACGGCCACGCTCTACGGCTAATCTTACAAGCTCGCCTACCCCTCGGCGGTCAAGAACCTGGAAGGGATCGTTGACAAGAATGCCTTTTTCGAGATAAATGGGCAGGAAGCCGCCGATGTCATCCCGGCTGAAGCCAAAGCTCATCTGCGTCAAGTCGTTGGTACCGAAGCTGAAGAACTGTGCGATTTCTGCCATTGGCCCGCTGCGCAGGGCAGCACGTGGCGTTTCGATCATTGTACCGAAGAGGTAAGGGATTTCGTCTACGCCTAAGGAAGCACATACCTCTTTGTAGATGCACTTAACGATCTTTTCCTGGTCCTGCAGCTCATTACGGGAGCAGGTAACCGGAATCATAATTTCGGGAAGTGCCTGCCGCCCTTCCATATTCAGCTCAGCAGCAGCTTCCAGGATAGCCCGGACTTGGGTCTCCGTAATCTCGGGATAACTGATACCCAGGCGCACGCCACGGTGGCCCAGCATAGGGTTGTTTTCGTGGAGGGCAAGGACGCGTTTTTCCAGAATACTGACGTCAACAGCGAGCTCTTCTGCCAGTTCTTCCAGCCGCTGCCGGTCGTGAGGTACGAATTCATGCAGAGGCGGGTCGAGCAGGCGGATAGTCACCGGCTTGCCATTCATAACCGCCAGTGTTTTCTTGATATCGCTCTTGATGTAACCGAACAGCTCCTTCAGCGCAGCCCGGCGTTCCTTTCGGTTGGCACTGAGGATCATCTTGCGCAGGAGGTAAAGGGGCTTTTCGCTGCCCTTGCCATAGAACATGTGCTCGGTGCGGAACAAGCCCACACCTTCAGCTCCAAAGCGCAAGGCATTGGCTGCATCGGCAGGAGACTCGGCATTGGCGCGCACGCCCAGTACCTTAGTCTCGTCTACCAGTGCCATCAGCGTTTGGTAGGCGTCGTTATCGGCCAGATCGACATCCACCACGGGCATACTGCCGAGATAGACTTTACCGGTAGCACCATTGAGGCTGATATAGTCGCCTTCCTTTACCTTTGCTCCGTCAGGTGTAGTGAAATATCCTTCGGCTTCATTGATATCGAGCCCGTTGCAGCCAACAATACAGCACTTACCCCAGCCTCGGGTCACAAGGGCTGCGTGGGAGGTCATCCCGCCTTTGGCAGTCAGTACAGCGGCAGCGTGGTACATCCCGTCTACATCTTCCGGCGAGGTTTCTTCGCGCACCAGGATCACGTTTTCTCCGGCTTGCCTGAGCTCTACGGCTTTTTCGGAAGAAAAGACTGCTTTGCCCATGGCACCACCGGGACCAGCAGGCAGGCCTTTTGCGATTGGTGTGGCGGCACGTTCAGCCATAGCGTCGAGGCGGGGCAGCAGTAGTTCAGTCAGTTGATTGGGGTTGACCCGCATAAGGGCGGTCGGCCTGTCAATCATGCCTTCCTGATACATCTCAGCAGCCATTCGGACGGCGGCGGTGCCATTGCGTTTGCCGGTACGGGTCTGAAGGATATAAAGCTTGCCTTTCTCAATCGTAAACTCAAGGTCCTGCATATCTTTGTAGTGGGCCTCGAGTTGCTGCTGATAATTGTTGAGCTGTGCATAAATCTCGGGCATCACCTCCTCAAGGGTCTGCAAGTTTTCGCTTTGTGTGTTTTTGGAAGCTTCGTTTATCGGCTGTGGCGTGCGGATACCAGCCACCACATCTTCGCCCTGTGCATTGAAGAGGAATTCACCGTAAAACTTATGCTCACCAGTGCCAGGGTTTCGAGTGAAGGCGACACCGGTAGCACAATCTTTGCCCATATTCCCAAAAACCATAGCCTGTACGTTAACGGCAGTGCCCCATTCATCAGGCAGGCCTTCGATACGACGGTATTCTTTGGCGCGCTTTCCATTCCAGCTATCAAAAACGGCACCGATACCGCCCCATAGCTGTGCCATAGGATCTTCAGGGAAGGGCTCTCCAATTTCTCGTTTAACGATGGCTTTGAAGTGGGCAACGATCTGCCGAAGGTCGGCTTCGGTGAGTTCCGTATCGAGTTCGAAACCGCGGGCCTTCTTGATCCCTTCCAGGTGTTCATCCAACAGTTTACGAATGCCTTTGCCTTGTACCGGCGGAATGCCTGCTGCCTTTTCCATCACTACATCGGCATACATCATAATCAGACGGCGGTAGGCATCGTAGGCAAAGCGGGGGTCGTTCGTTTGTGCAATAAGGCCTTGCACGGTTTCATCATTCAGTCCCAGGTTGAGAACGGTATCCATCATGCCAGGCATGGACTGACGTGCGCCAGAGCGGACAGATAAAAGGAGGGGGTTATTGACGTTGCCGTAAGTTTTGCCGGTAAGTTCTTCGATACGCTCAAGAGCAGCCATCACTTCATCTTCCAGCTTAGCTGGAAAATGGCGGCCTGCTTCGTAATAGGCATTGCAGGTATCAGTCGTTATGGTGAAGCCGGGAGGGACCGGGAGTTGAAGTTCCGGATGCCCTGCCATTTCTGCGAGGTTGGCCCCTTTGCCGCCAAGGAGATTTTTCATTTCCTGGCTTCCGTCGGCCCAGCCGCCACCAAAACGGTAGACGAGCTGTTGGTCCATGTTGATTTGTTTTGTCATGACGATTCGTTTTGATTCCTGAGCAAAAAATATTTCCTGCAAACAATTGCTCCAGGCATAAAAAAGTAATGTTCAAGTTAAAGCTATAGGAAAGATGAGAGCAGGAAAAGGACGGTTGTCATCCCACGAGGTGAGAAATGACAGCAGGGTGGCAGGCAGTCGTCAAATAAAACAGCGAATAAAGCACCGGCTCCACATGATACAGCCTTATATTTTTGTACCCTCCAATGCTTTGCCCAGGATGGCTTCACACAACTGATGGGTAGCCCGGATATCTTCGAGGCTTGGAGCGGAAACAGTACGGGATTGTGCAACGTGAAGCCAGTCTTCCACCATGTCTACAAAGCCCCTTTTGTAAAGGGTGGTATCCCAGGAGCCGGAAGTCATTGCGCTGGTCTGCTCGTTGGCGCAGTGAGTGCCGGAACTGAGGTCGTCCATCGTCCACTTGTTCCCTTTGGAATACAACTCCACCCTTTCTTCGGTGATACCGCTGACCCGGTTCATGCCGCCGGACAGCAGGGAGTCTCCCTGTTGCCATCGGACCTGAATATTTTCCAGCATCCCCCCGTTCATGCTTGCAAAAACGTGAAGATTACGAACCGGCCCCTTCCCAAGAAAACGAAGGCTATCGACCACATGGATGAAGTCGTCAAAAATAAAGGTTCGCGGCAGTCCGGGTAAGTCCACGCGGTTCTTATGCCAGCTTATCTGCCCAGGGTCAGGTACCGCCGCCAATGCCCTGATCATGGGGGCAAACCGCCGGTTGAAGCCCAGGTACAGAGGTGTTTTACTTAGGAAGGCGCATTCCAGTACCTGGTCTGTTTCTTCTAGGGAATAGCTCAAAGGCTTATCGACAAAAACAGGGATTTCTGCCTTCAGCAGTTGCAAGGCAATACCTGCATGGCTCTCTGTGGAACTGTGGACCATTGCGGCATCAGGCTTGGAGCGGATGAGCTGTTCCAAATTAGTGTAGGTGTCACGGATGCGATACTTTTGGGCTAAGGCAGCCAGTGTCTTTGGGTTCCTTGTACAAAGAACGGGAACTACTTTGGTATGATTAGCTAAGATAGGGAGGTAGGCTTTTTGGGCAATTTGCCCGAGACCTATTAATGCGATCTTTATCTTATTTTCCATTGACGGCACGAGAAATACTCCTGTTTTTTGGCTCTTTCATTGCTATTGTCTGCAGATCACCTGCCCAAAGTCCAAATCAGTGCTTTCTTTTTAGTAGCTCTAAAGATGGTATGGTGCTTTTCATTCGGTTCGTCAGCGTACGTCCAGTCCAGGCTCTTCGGTTCTTCGCGTTGTAAGACCTCGGCCAATTGCCTGGTATACTCGAAAATATCAGTAGTATTCGACCCTGCAAACCAGAGTTTTCTGCTGCTGTCGGGCACCTCAGTCAGGTATGCTGCTGCATTTTTCACCAGGAAGTTGTCATTCCACCAAAGCGAAGGGTCCATGGCGATGTAGAAATCAAATGCACCGGGCTGCAGCAGGAAGGTTTCGACAACAAATAAGCCAGCCAGCGACTCACCGATGATCCCATTCTTATCTGTAGTCCTGTAGCTGCGCTCTATTTCGGGCACGAGTTCTTCAAGAATAAATGACCTGAAGTTTTTCGCGCCATCAGTCATTGGGATACCATATTTTTCGTGGGCCACTACTGTGGATGCGCCGGTTAAGTCCCTTCCCCGCTCTGTATTCTCAATGCCTACGAGTATAACTGGCTCAATTTCGTTGCTTTTGATCAGCTCCGCCAGGGTATTTGCAATATGCGGAAAGTCTTCCCCGACCCCACCGTCCGGCATATACAGGACGGGGAAAGCAGCACCTCCGTCTTCATAACCGGGAGGCGTCCAAATATTGATTATACGTTCTTCTCCGACAAACCTGGAGTCGATGGCAATCGACTTATGCACCGGCACCGGGTCGTTATAAACCATCGGCTTACTTTTGCAGCCCAGCAAGAATGTGACAATTAGAAAGCAGGTAAGAAATCTGGTCATTGGTTGTGCTGTAATTTTCTTAGATTGATACGTTTCAGCAAAATACTAATCCACTCCATTTGAAAAGAATTGTAGTCAAAAAAGGGCAAATCCTTCAAAGAAGAGGCGACTAAAATAGTAAAGCCTGTCAAGGCAGAACCGGATTATTGCGTAGTTAAGCCTTTACCAATAAAGGTAAAGAAGATATCTTCAATTTGCCCCAAGCCAATAGATTTCTTCCTTTCAGGCAGCTGCTTTCAATAATGGTCGGCATGTTCAGGGAACCAGCTATGGATGAGATCCCAGCGAAGATAGTGGTCGAAGCCTAAAGGCGGCGAGACACGGGCAAGCATTGAGTAGGTTTACTGTGGCAAACCACTTAATCGTCAGTATAATACGTGTTTTTTCAATCCCATATTTGTGGCCTATCGATTTGCATTGCCCTCAAATAGGATAAAAACTGTCCCGCGTGAACAGATTCGTGATAGCCAATCCGCAGTAAATACTTCCCGAGGATTTTCTTGTCACCATTTCCGGGATGAATAATTTCAGTTTCGCTTAATTCTGTATCTGAAAATTGTCGAATTCTTTCTAAAAATCTATTTCTGTAGGGTTTAGCAAATTCAAGTTCGTCAGCAACGCTAACGAATGGCCGATTTTCCCAGGGTGTTTTATAATTTGCCATACTTCCGTTACTGATAATAATATTCCACCCGTAATCGGCCTCTAAAACGTGCCTGATTAATTCTATAGCAGTCATTGCTTTTTCATCAGGCTTCCAATTGCAATACCGCTCAGGAAGCCCATTCCAAATTTTGATGCTCCTTCTCCTTATCTCTGTTAAATTCAAAATTATGAGTTCAGATGGAGTCATTTTCTTTGTTTTCGAGAATACTGTTTTACATTACGGCCAAAATGAATGCAGAAAAACAAAAGGATGTAAACCGAATAAAATAGCAGATTGGGTTTAGCGCAACTAAAAAAGCCAGACCCGCGAGGAATCTGGCTTTAAGGTATTTTTTTGTTTTACCTAGTAGCTCCACCAGGACTCGAACCTGGATCTTAGGTTCCGGAAACCTACATACTATCCCTTGTACTATGGAGCCAACCTTAAAGCCTTTAAACACAGGGGTTTCGGAGTAATAACGTAGCGGTAAAAACCCTTACGTAACCAAACCCTTATCCGCTATGATAGATGTGAAAATACGTCGATATCGGCGAATTGTTTACGCAATGTTTACGCACAACCGAAAAGTTGTAAAGTTGTCAACTGGTATATCTGTAGAAGACAAAGACTGGAACGAAAAGCAAGATTGCGTTAAGGACAGCCACCCCGATTCAAATTTTATCAACGACCGAATTTATGATTTTCGATATGAGGTGGGCGTAGCTGTCCGGCAGCTGCAACGGAAAAACCTGCCCTTAACCACTAATTCTGTGCGCGAATTTTTATCCGGAAATCATGACACAAACCCTGCTGAGAAGATTGCTTTGCCTATACACGATCACTGGAAAAAGTTTTATGCCTCTAAAGAGATAGAATCCTCCTATAACTATTTGAGGGCGCTGCGAACAACCTATGCGAAGTTGTGCCGCTTTGAAGAGACCGAGAAAGTTACCTTATCCGTTAACTGGTTCACTCGTGATAACGTCCAAAGGCTTAAGCTTTTCCTTAAAGGTACCGGGATGGGAGCTAATACAATGCACAAGCATCTTTCTCATGTTCAAAGGCTACTCCGCTTTGTAGCGCCTGACCGAAACTGGAACTATGTGACGACAAAGACGAAAATGCCTTCCGTCGTACACTTAACTTTTGATGAGATTGAAAAGCTTGAATCTGCTGTGCTGGTAGGACGCCTGGACCGGGTAAGAGATTGTTTCCTTTTTATGATGTATACCGGTATGCGCTGGAGTGACTACAGAATCTTCCACAAAGACATGATTAAAGGCGACATCATCGAATACCGTCAGGTGAAGACCAATAACTTTGCCACGCCTTTCATTCTTCCCAAAACACGTAAACTTCTGGAGAAGTATGATTATGACCTGCCAAAGTATAGCAACCAGAAGCTTAATATTTACCTGAAGGAGCTTTTCTCTCTCTTGGAAATGAACAGGACGGTAGAAGCTGAATACAATGTATTCAAGAAGCTTTCAGAATGTATCAGTTGTCATATCGCCAGGAAAACCTTTATTACGGTAAGCCTCGAAAAAGGAATCGGAGTACAAAAAGTGATGCAGATGGTTGGAAAGACCTCCTACTCTTCTATGAAACCGTATGTCGGCAGGCTCACTAAGGGTATCGTATCGTCTATCGATAAATGGTAGGCATAAAAAAACGGGGATGCTGTGATGCGTCCCCGTTGACCCTTATCTGCTATATGCACTAAAACCCTGTTGATGCAAATGTAATATTATTTCGCATAAAGTCAAAAAATAATCTATATTTGTATCAAAGCGCAATATTATTTCAAATAGAAGGGGCATGAATTATTTACCGCTAGATATTGCCGTTAGCGGAGAGAGCTTTACGAAAAGCTATTTAGAGGCGCTCAACGGCATATTAAAGCTTACAGATACAGAACTCCGCGTACTGTCTGTATTGCTGGAATACAGCAAAGAATCCGCCGGAGACCGGGGCTCAAGGATGTACGCCAGGGAGCAGCTCTCCTTTAGCCGGAGCAACATCTACAATTATCTTACCCGGCTGGAAGAGAAAGGCTGCCTGGTCAAAAACGAAGACGCTTCCTACTCCTACAATCCGGTTGTCGTACCACGGACTAAGGGTATCATGCTAAACTTCGTTGTCAATGGCTGATGAGTTTAAGCTACCAAAAATCACAAAGGACGAGCTGGAAATAGCAAAGGAGCTGCACAAGGAACACGGCGGTTGCTTTGAAGAGATTGTCATGATTATTGAGTGCCAGAGCAGGCTTGTCAGGAAAGTGATGGAAGCCGGGGAGTTGCACACTATCAGGCTCCACTACCTTGGCAAGTTTGAAGTGGCTCCTTATCAGGCGCAAAAAGTAAAAGCTAATGCATCAGCTGCTAAGAGAAGAAAACTTCAAGGTAAAGGTTGACCCGCAAATACTGGCAGTCAAAGAGATCAAAGCCTTAGTTGACCGGGATAAAACCAAGGATAAGCGGAAGTTCGTCCTTGAGATGACCTATGCTTACCATATGATTTCTCCCAGCTCTACCTTTGACCGCTATACCAACGATAGGGAGCGCCATGAAAGAGTTGTGCAGTCGCTGGCTTTCAAAGAAGGCTGGCAGCCGGACCCTGAGCTTGAAACTGCCATAGCGGTACTACGAGAGCTTTCAGACACTATCTCCCGCAAATCGCTTAGAACTACTAAGAATGCTTTACGCAGCGTAGAGCTTGTCATTGACAGCCTGCGCCAGCAAATAGAGACCCAGGCAGCGGAGGGAGAGATACCCTTTGAAACGTTGCCAGACCTTATGAAATCTGCTCACGAGCTACTAAAACTCGCTAACGCTATCCCCGCTACCATCAAAAAGATATCGGACCTGGAGGAGGAAATCCGCAAGGAGGCATCCACTGGCGACCGTGTCCAGGGTGGCGGCTCGATAGGATTATTCGAATCGTAACCAAAGCGAGATTTATGAGCCAGATACACGACATCTTCCAGGGATGGGGGCGGTCTATCCAGGCAAAGTTCCAAAGCTTGCCAGAGGACGTTCAGAAGCGTTCAGAGCTGCGTATGTCCATTTGTGACAGCTGCCACATGCGTTCCAACAAAGTATGCTCTCCCCGGCGCGAAGGCACCCACGTTATCACAGGAGAAAAGAAAAAAGGCTGCGGCTGTGCGCTGCTGCAGAAGACCCTTGCTGACAATTCCCGCTGCCCACTGGGCAAATGGGAGTTTGCTTTCCGAACCATCCAGAAGGCACACGAGATCGAACAGAAATTCGCAGCAGGGAAGTAAGCATGCTTATCAATACGCAACTTTTCTCATCTGAAGCGCAGCACTTCAAGCGGCATGGCTATTACTGCCCGGACCCGCCGGGGACACTTGCGCACTATGAGTACTGGTCGGAGCAACTACGGCGTTGCAAAGAAGGGTACTCCGTTGGGGGAATGCGGATAACGGGGCATCATTACAACTATCTCAACTTTACTCAAATCCGCCTGAAGGACGACACACCGGAGGGCAGGAAAGAAAAGAAGAAACGGAGGTCACGGCACAAGGTCGTTGACTTCCCTTCTTTTTGGGACGGTGACTATAACTACTTCTGGGCAGCGGACATCGCTCACTTTGGCATTGATGAGCAAAGCCTGGAGCAACTCAACCTTGACTACGTCCCTCTGTGGCTCGATGGCGGTCACCACCTTGTCGTCGTCAAAGCCCGCCGGAAAGGCTTCTCCTACAAGAATAGCAGCATGGCTGCCAATATCTACAATACGATCAGGAACTCGTATGTGATGCTCTGCGCCTACGACAGTAAGTACCTCTACCCGGATGGGATTATGTCCATGGCTTCTAAAAACCTGGACTTCTACAATAAGTACACTGCCTGGTCGAAACGCCGCCAGGCAATCAACAAGAAGGAACACAAACGGTCCAGCTACTTTAAGATACTGGACGGCTCCGGTGCTAAGGTCGAAGAAGGTTATATGAGCGAGATACGGGCAATCTCGTTCAAGGACAACCCTGATGCCGGGCGGGGTAAAGACGCTGACCTGGTGATCTTTGAGGAAGGCGGTGCCTTTGACAACTTCCTGGCATCTATGCGCGCTATCCGCCCGGCAGTGGAGGAAGATGGAGAAGCAACGGGGCTGATGATCGCTTTCGGTACAGGCGGCGATATGGAGGGCGGCACCATCGACCTGGAGCAGTTGTTCTACGGTCCTGAAGCGGAGAACTTCATGCCCTTTGACAACGTATGGGACGAGGGCGCATCGGGCACCACCTGTGGTTTCTTTTTTGCCGATTGGCAGAATAAGAAGCCTTTTATGGACGAGCATGGCAACACCAAGAAAGAGGAAGCCCTGGAAGCTTCCAGGAAAAAGCGGGAGCAGATTGAGCAGAACAGCCGGACCGAAGACACGATCACGTCTTACAAAACAGAGTACCCAGACCAGCCTAAAGAATCCTTTGCCAGGACAACCGGCAATATCTTTCCTGTTGCTGCGCTCAACGATTGGAAGAACCAGATACTGCGCAATGATAAACTGATGAATATCGGTGTCCACGGTAAGCTTGTACCTACAGCTGAAGGTATCAGGTTTACTCCGGACCCTAACGCCAAGCCTTTGCTTGACTTCCCCATACGCCGTGGTGTTAGCCATGACGGGTGCGTAACTATCTATCAGCCGCCTTACCGGGACAGTAACAATCAGACACCGTTTGGGCTGTACATCATCATGCACGACCCTTACGCCTTTGACAAGAGTACCAACTCTACTTCTGCCGGTGCTGCCTACGTTGTCAAGCTGCCCAATAAGTTTTCCAAGCCTGATGATATGATCGTTGCCAGCTATATCGCCAGACCAGCAACGCAGGACGACTACAACGAAGTCTTATTCAACCTGGCAAGGTATTACAATGCGCAGATAGCTTTTGAGAACGACCGCGGTGACGTGATCGGCTACGCCAAGCGCATGAAGATGCTCCACTACCTGATTGAAGAAACGGACTTCGTCGACAAGAAGAACAACATCAACTTCCGGGCGCTATCCAGGAGCTATGGCATGTCTGTCGGTACCGGTCCCCGGAAAGGGCAGGCGGAAATCTACTTGCGCGACTGGTTAAAGACACCGAGAGGCATTGATGAGGACGGCAACCACCGGCTTAACTTACACATGATCTACGATATCGGATTGCTACGAGAGCTGGTCCTCTATGCTGACGGGATGAACGCAGACCGTATTTCAGCGCTCCGTGTCGGCATGTTTTACCTCCAGGACCACGTCAGCAGAGTACTCGCTGCAGAAGAAGAGGAAGGTGACGACGCTTTCGATGAGTTTTTTAACCGAACACTTTACCGATGAAAATACTACCCCAACAGAACCTGCCAAGAAGCAAAAAGGACAAGGAATGGAAAAGGGCTTGCGTAGATGCCCTGGTCAACTCCACTGACTTTTCAGTATCGGGGCGCAGGAACTACATCGAGCTGTATAAAGCCTACAGAGGCGACCTGGATGAGGACGCTTACAGCTACATGCTCAACCCCTACAATACCAACAGGGACGAGCATAAAGCCTTTCCGGCGCGACTGCGGAACTACAACATCATCAAGCCGATCATCGACCTGTTCATGGGCGAAAAGGCTAAACGCCCGTTCAAGTTCATGACCTCCGTAACCAACGATGATGTCTACAGCCTAAAGATGGAAGAGCAGAAGCGGCTGATGGATATAGCTCTCCAACAGGTAGTCATCAACAAGATGAACGAAATGGGCATCCCTACCGGCGTTGAGAGCAACGAAGACCAGACCCCGGAACGGGTAAAGGAGTTTATGGAGAAAGAGTACCAGGACCCCAGGGCTATCCGCGGGCAGCGTATCGTCAATGAGCTGATGAAGGACTGCGACCTGGTCGAGAAATTCCAGCGGCTCTTCTTCAATGCCCTGGTAGCAGGCTTTACTGTGAGCTATAAAGGAGCCTATGGCAATCAGGTGATCTACGAAGACCTCAACCCTGAAGATATCGACTATGCCAAGTCTCCTGACTTAATCTACCTGGAAGATGCCGACTGGGTTGTCGCCAACCGTAAGATGACCAAGGCGCAGATCTACGACCGCTTCTATGACGACCTGGAAGAGGAGGATATCGAATGGCTGGAGAAAAGGTCAATCTCTACGCCTAATGTCCTCGAATACCTTTTCCGTGACCGGGAAGATAAACGAAAGGAAATCGGTGAAGCAGAACTGTATAACGTCTACCACGTAGTCTGGAAAAGCCGGGTAAAGATCGGTGAGCTGACCTACTATGACGAATTCGGGCTGGAGCAAACGATGGAAGTTGATGAGACCTACAAACCGGATAAGGATGCTGGCGAGTCTGTCCGCTGGATATGGGTTAACGAAGTCTGGGAAGGCTGGCGCATTGAAGACCAGATTTACCTTGGCATCAAGCCACTGCGCAACCAACGGCGGTCGATGGACAACCCAAGCGAAGCAAAGCTCCCTTATAATGGGCGGGTAGACATTATGAGCATTGCAGAGCTGGGGCTTAACTACCAAATCCTCTACAACATCCTCCACTACCGTGTCGAGCTTTCTATTGCCAAGAACAAGGATAAGATTGCGCTGGTGGAGATCAATACCATCCCGAAGCGCGGAGGCTGGGACCCGGAAAAGTTTATGTACTACGCCGATGCTAACGGCTACATGTTTGTCGATTCAACGCAGACCGGAGCCCGTAATGAGAAAGTGCCTTTCAACCAGTACCAGGTCCTGGACATGTCCCTTGGTAAGTATATCGCTGAGCAGATAAACATTATGAACGCAGTCAAGGAAGAATGGGAGGAGCTGGTCGGCGTGCCCCGGTACCGCAAAGGTCAGGTCATGGCAAGCGACTCCGTAGGCACCACTGAGCGGGCGGTATTCCAATCCTCAGTCATTACGGAGGAAATGTTCCGCAAGTTTGAACGCTTCCTGGAAAAGGAGCTGGAAGGGCTTATCGACATGGCACGTACCGCCTGGAAGAACGGTCGGCGGATATCCTACATCGATGAAGAATACAATCTGATCTTTGACTACGTCGATGGCGATGAGTTCCAGGAAACCAACTACGGTATCCGGGTAGTGAATTCAAGTTCAGAGTCCGAAAAGGTTGAGCGCATCCGGGAGATTGCCCTGGCACTGGCACAAAACGGTGAACAGCCCGATATGATCGCTGCCGTTATCGGCGCGGACAACTATGCCATGATCAAAGAGAAGCTTACCGAGTATGTTAAAAAGCGGGAGCAGGCACAGCAACGAGCAGAGCAGGCACAGAAAGAACTGGCACAGATTGCTGAAGATGCAGAAACGCAACGCCAGCAAGCTGAGCACGATCTGAAGCGGGAGCTAAAACAGGTCGATAAAGAGATTGCGATGCTCAAAATCGACGCAGACCGCAACGGCATACCTGACATCATCGAAGGCGAAAAGCTGGCTCTGGAGCGCGAAAAAGCTGAAATGGACTACGATGTAAAGAAAGAGAAAAACCAGATTGAACGGGAGAAACTGGAGGGTAACCCCAACTAACTTTTACCACTCCCCGGACAACGTGGACCTTTTTACTCTATTCTATTCAGAGATTTTGCGGGGTCCAAAATACACTTACAAGTAACCTAAATTGCACACCATGGAAAAGGCGCAAAATACAACAAACGACCAGGGCGGGCTATCGCTCGCCAATGTGAGCATCGGCTCTTTGCTGGGCAGCACCCCATCGGGCGCATACGAAGCTCCCGGAGAAACTTTTGAGGAAAACACAAGCGACGATGCCTATCGTGATGACGAAAAAGCGGATGCTCAGAAATCCCAAAAGCCCGAAGAGGAAAAACAGGAACCGGAAAGAACGCAGGACGAAGAAGACCGGGAAGACGACTCCGGCAACAGCGATGCTCCTGCCGACGATACCGGCGATACCGATGGTGGAGTTTCTGGAGGCAGTGAGGAAGATACTGACGAGGAGGACATCTTCGAGGAGCTGAACAAACGCCTGGGCATTGACCTGCCAGAAGATACTGCCTTTGACCAGGACTACGATGGACTTGCCAGCTATGTCTCCGCAGTGGGCGAACAAATTGCGGAACAGCGATTGTCGGAAGCCCTGGAGCAGATCCCCGATGTACGGGACTATATGATGTTCCGGCTCAACGGCGGCAAAGAGGAAGAATACTTCCAGGCACGGCAGCAGGTTGTCGACTACTCTAACACTGAGTTTGACCCTGACAATCTGAACATGCACCGCAAGGTAGTCTTCCAGCAGCTGGTCGACCAGGGCTTTAGCCAGGACGATGCGCAGACCATGGTCGAAGACTATGAGAATGCTGGCATCCTGAAGAACCACGCTCAGCGGGCTTTTGAAGTACAGAAGAAGCGTGCCAACGAAACCTTCAAGGAGAAGCAGGCGCGCATCGCCCGGGAGCGGGAGGCTCAACTGCAGGCTGAAGCCCAACGCCGGGAAGAGATTGCCAATCATATCAATTCCGGCAAGATCAACGATTTCATTATTCCTGAAGCCGAGAAGAACAAGTTCTACCGATGGAAAATGGAGCCGACGAAAAACGGAATGTCACAGCGCGATGAATTGCTTTCCAACCTTACTGTGGAGCAAGAGCTGGCGCTTGAATACATCCTCTATAAAGGGCTGGACCTTAAAAAGATTGCTACGGCAAATGCCAGCACCAAAAAAGCAAAGAGCTTCTTTAAAAAAGCTCAAAGCAGCAAACAACGCAACCGGTTGAAAGGCGGTTCACCCAACAGCTCAAAGTCACAGCTGCCCCGCCTCAAACTCAACCAGGTACTTTAGACCTCTGCCACTAAGACTCTGCTGATTAAACCCCAGTTTTTTAACTCCAATTAAACCGAAATGGCAGCAGAGAACAGCGAAAAGCTGCGGTTGTATACGGATATCTACAACGCAGACAAGCACACCGATGAGAATGCTCTGTCCAATGCGCTGCTGACGCAGCCGGACGTGCTCTCTCCCGTTCTTACCCATCTTGCCGGGCGCGAAGACAAACGGTTCCCACTGAGCTTTCTGACCGAAGGCATGGGGCATATCTTCTATGCCAATGATGTTGAATACGACTTTCCCGTCATCGGGCGGCTCAATAAGAGCGTACTGTGTACCAAACTGGTTTCCGGTACGGGCGCGAACTTCACCAAAATCCGCCTGGCGTTCAAGGAAAAGTGGTTCAATAAAGGCTACCTCCTTGAAGACCCTAACGGTATTCAGTACCGGGTCGTCGGCGAGCAGTTCGAAGGCGAAGACGGATGGATTTACACCTTGCAAATCTCTACCACCAACCCCGAAGACAGCGTCCAGGCAGCTGATGTCGAAGGTAAATACTTCGTCCAGCTCTTCAGCCCGAATGCGATCTCCGGCAGCCGTGGTAACGATTCCAACTGGGTAGCGCCATCCAAGCAGCGCAACCAGATCAGCCTTATCCGTAAGTCCTACGGCTACGAAGGCTTTGCGCCCAATAAGACGGTCAACGTCGAGTTTGACATCAACGGGCGCAAGACCAACCTCTGGTACGACTTTGAAGAATACCAGCACATGCTGCGCTGGAAAGAAGAGTGCGAGTATGCGCTATGGTATTCCCGCTACAACCGCGACAGCAATGGTGTCATCCACCTGCGGGACGAGAACAACCGCCCAATTCCGATTGGCGCTGGTGTGCTGGACCAGATTCCGAACTTCACCACCTACACTCGCCTGACAGCTACCAAGCTCCGCAACGTTGTCCGTGATGCGCTCTATGGCGCTACTGACAGCCAGGAAATGAACCTGGTATGGTTTACTGGTCTCGGCGGTCTGGAAGAGTTTGACAACGCCATGAAGGAGGAAATCGCGACTGGTCAGTACATCAAGAACACTGACCCGGCAAGCTTCATTACGGGCTCTGGTCGCAACCTGAAGTTTGGCGGTTTCTTCACCAGCTACCAGCACATTGACGGTCATACCATCACCGTCCGCCACCTTCCACTGTTCGACCATGGCGCTCGGGCGAAGAACTCCCCACGCCACCCGGTAACGGGTCTGCCGCTGGAAAGCTACCGTATGGTCGGTCTGGATATGAGCATGTACGATGGTCAGCCCAACGTCACTTACGTGACCCGCAAGAAGCGTGAAATGGTACGCTGGGCGGTTGCCGGTGCTTCTATCCCTCCAGGGTTCAACGGCAACGCTACCCGAGCTAACGACATCGACGGAGCTTCTGTGCACTTTATGAAAGAGTGCGGCGTGAGCATCCGGCGGGCTACCAACTGCATCCACATGCAGTGCGTGGCAGCATAAGCCATCAGGGGCGGCAAGGTTTAGCCAGCAACGACGTTGAACCTTGCCCCTCTTTCCGCTTCCCCCTGGCAGATCGCTGGGGGGATTTTTCAAATTCAAAACCAAAATGAGGAAATGGGTAAAAGGATTGTAGAAATTCGTCGCAGGGCTAACACGACCAACCTTCCGGACAACATCTACGAAGAAGCCAAGCAGGAGATTGGACCTGCATTTTCCAGCAACGGCAAGACCGCTACTGGTCTTAGCCTTGACGAGGTTAAGTTGTTCATGCCAAAGGTGATCAACATTCCGGAATCAGATAACAGCTTCTACCAGGAGGTGGAGCGCTATTTCGCCAACCTGTCTTTCGATGTCCCCAAGACCGGTGTGCAGCTAGAGATTGGGATTGACAGCAATAAGATGCCTGTCAACGTCGAAGACTTTGTCAAGTACCGGTTTGCGCTTGCTAACCCTTTGGTAGCTGGGCATGGCACCAAGCCTAACCGTAGCCACCGCTTTGTCATCGTCGATATCGCAGCTGCGAAGGAAGCCGAATACGAGACCTTGAAGCTTCAGAAGGAAGCCTACAAGGAGTTCATCAAGCTCACTGGCGATACAGACCGGATGGACATGGTACTGCGGGTATTCAATGTCAACCCTAAAAAGCTGGATACGGAAGACAAAGAGCTGCGCCTGGAGAAGATCCTCAAATCAGACCCGGCTGGTTTCCTGGGCATCGCTACCAACAAAGACCTGGAGATTATCAGTATGATCAATGAGTGCATCAGCAAGGAGATCCTGCGCAAGGTCGGCAATGCCATTTTCAATGCAGACGAAAACATCGGCAACAGCATGGACGAAGCAGTACTGTACCTGAAAGACAAGCAGAACTCCGGCGTATACACGATGCTCAAGGCGCGGCTGGAGTCCTTTTAAACCGAAGTACACATGCCAACACAGCGAAAACGGACAAGGTCGAAAGTACTCAGGTCGACCTTTCGGTTAAACGAACAGCTGTTCAACGTTGGCAATGGCGAAAGCTTGGAAAAACTGCTGGCTAACATTATCGAGATTGCTGAGAACAGAGGGGTCGAGCTCGATATCACTGAGTTAACCAATTACATGGACCAAAATCTAAACACCATCCAATGAGTTACCTATCGGACCTCGCCGTATACCTTACGGGGAAACTGAACCCTATCATCACGGCGGTTAACAGCAATACCGCCAACAAAGTCGACAAAGTCGCTGGTTACGGTCTTTCTCAGGAAGACTTCACAACGGCATTGCTCAACAAGCTGAACGGCATCGAAGCCGGAGCGCAGACCAACCAGAATGCAGTAGGCGCTGTCACTGATGGCAGCAACACCTACACTGCTGCATCCGAGACCGACTCCATTACTTTCACGGGCGCTGGCGGGCTTTCTGTCTCTGTTAACAGCAGCACAGGAGAGATCACTTTTGACGCTTCAGGAGCCAACTATACGCTCCCTGCAGCGACTGGCTCCACACTTGGCGGAGTCATCGTTGGCAGTGGTCTGAGTGTTAATGCCGGTGGAACGATCAGCGTTGATACAGCTTCCATTGCGACTCAGTCTTATGTCGACACACAGGTCGCTAACCTTGTCAACTCTGCCCCTGCAACACTCGACACGCTGAATGAGCTGGCAGCAGCCCTGGGCGACGACCCGAACTTTGCAACGACCATTTCCACGCAGATTGGCAACATCCAGTCTGAGTTGGACACCACGCAGACCGGAGCAGGGCTTAATGCTGATGGCACGCTGGCGGCATTCACCGGAGCCAACTATATCTCCGGCTCAGGAAGCCTGCGTGCTGCGCTTGTCCAGTTGGACACCAGCCTTGACAGCGTAGCTAGTGATGTGGCGACCAACGCCAGCGACATCGCCACACTGCAAAGCAGCAGCACTTCGGCAAGTGGCGACCTGACTACGTTGTTTACCGGGACAGGGCTTACCTCCGGCTCCGGCTATACAGCCCATACCGGTATCGACTTTATCACTTCTGCAGACTTTACAGCGGCAAGCCTGACCGAAAGCCTGCACAACGCTGACCGCCTGCTCAGCGAAGCGATTACCAATATCGGCACCTACAGTGAATTCCAGACTTACATGGATGCAAACCTGAACACAGTCAACTAAGAGGCTGTCGATTATCTCTTCGGGGAGGCGCAATAGGGTGCCTCCCCATACCATGAAAAACGGAGCATGAACAGCATCATTTACGACATAGCGGTATATCTGGTCACGAAGCTGAATGAGATTATCACAAGGCTGAATGACACGTATACAAAGACCCAGGTCGATACAGTTCGGAGCAACCTGCAATCTCAAATTGCTTCAGTGGCTAGCAACCTTGCTAACAACTACTACATGAAGTCTGAGATTGATGCTAACCATTACACAAAGACGGAAATTGACAGCATGCTTGGCGGCTATCTTAAGCTGAACTCAGCAACGTCTCAAACGGTAACCGGTGACGTCGTTTTCAGTGGTAATGTTACGATGTCTATGGACTTGGATATGGATGGCAATAGCGTTATCAACTCTGACCGGGTTTATGTAAATGATTTGTACGCCTACAGTAACCCAAACGGTATCACAGTCAAGTCAACGCAGTTTACAACTTACGATCTTGATATCGTAGGTCATGCTGTGATAAACCCAAGCGGGGTTGCTAATCAAGGCTCACTGACTGTTAAAGGAGACTTTGACCACAGCGTTGGCAGCTTCAACTCTGATGCGACGATTACCACTACCGGGAACGTCGATTGCAACTTTGTTTTAGCGACTGCGGTACGAGCCAATGAAATTCAAATGGGCTCAGGTACTGGACCACGGATTCTTTACGGGGCAGGCAGCCCTACTCTTGACGACCCCGAAGCGCCAAGGGGGTCGCTATATCTTAACTCATCAGCCACTAGCGGTACTAATGCTGCCTGGGTATCTACTCAGTCAGGGGAAGATACCGTATGGCACGACTTAGACTAATCAACCATGGAAGCAGTAAAAACTCAAAAGACGGTAACGCTTACGCTCACACTCGAAGAGCTGGAATTAATCCTCGAAAAGGCGAGCGAACTTCCTTTCAAAACTATTGCGCCAACGATGATGAAAATTCAGCAGCAGGCTACAGAAACGCTTGCTGAATCGGCGGTAAAAAACACCGATACCAATGAACCGAGCAACAAGAAAAAGGGCAAGTAAACCTAACGAGCCGATTGACCTGAACGCCCTCTACAAGGAGGTCAGGGAGGTAAAGCGCCTACTGGAAAAAGAGCCGGCTCATTCGATTATTAAGGCTGGGATTTCAAGGAGCACTCCAGGTGAAAAACTGAAGTCTATTACGCCAGCGAAAATCCGGTATCAAACCACCAACGGTCAGGGCGCTTCGGCTTTGATTGTTACTTCGCTTCCCGCAAACTTTGAGCTTGAAGCGCCTTTTACCCGCATCGAAGTCGTAGAAGGCGAAATTGTCTATTACCATAAGCAATAGCATGCCCTTTCAAATCAACGCAGAGAATACGGAGATTATAGTAACCAGCACGCTCGTTTCCGAAATGCTGGTTGCGCCTGGCAGCCACGAGCTGATACTGGAAGCTCAATTGAATTGCGGCACTGAATATCAGGTCACCTATACCCCGGCAAGCAATGCTTACCGTGCTCAGTCGCTCATCGTCAAGCCTGAAGACTTTGGCATGGAAGAACAGTTTGCTGGCGGTGTCTATAAGCTCCGGCTGATCAGAAGGAACCTGGTAACCGACCTGCGGGAGGATATCCGCGGCTGCTTATTTGCGGATGCCGATATCCGGTGCCTGATCGTTGAGTATTACGCCAAGAACTACGACCGGCGGGTGCCTGGCTACCACGCAGCACTATTAGGGCTTCAGCACTGCGGCAAATGTATCTGCGAAGAAGCATGCCTTGTTTACCAACAGCTTTTAGAACTCCTAAACGACGAAGGCAATGACGGCTGCGATTGCGAACAAGGTTAGAAGCGAAGCCTGCGAAATGGCATACCGCCAGGCAGTAGCTGACTTCTATGGGGTGGATTGCGAAGCCCGTTACAAGTGCGACTACCCCATGATTTATCTGCTCTACCGTACCGGCTGCCCGGGAGTGGATGACATTTGCTGCATCGACGAAGGGCTGGAATGTGAGAGTACGATTAATCAGTTTACCTGCGATATCAACGTTGCCGTAAGACCTGAGCCTGGCATTTGTGGAACCATCAGAATAACGCCCCTACAATGATTACGATTAACAAAACCTTTGAGATCACCGGTGGCGTAGCGCCTTACAACTATGTCTTTACGGCAAATGTACCGTGCGTAACTTTTGACGCTGTCAGCGGCATGAGCCAAGATGGGCTGATAGATAACACTATCACTTTTGATACTGAGCTTTGCAGTAACCAGGCAGTAGTGACCTTGTCCGGGACGGACTCCAATGGGTGCCCATTTACTTTCAATTACACACCGCCGGACCTGTGCGACAGCTACACCCTGAATTCCATCTATCTTATCCCGCCGTACAAGTTTGTCGTTACGGCTTCCAGCCCAGGGTGCAATACGCTACAGGGCATTGAATGGTTTTACGACAATGAGGTGTTCGAAGAAGTTGACCGTATCGATGGACCGTTCTCTTCCGTTCTGGAGCTGCGCCCAAACCCTAATGTCCTCAACCATCCTGATACGACACAGATTCTTGCTCGGGGGACTAACTGTCAGGGGTGCCGACAGACGAGCAGCTACAATTTCAATTTCTGCACACCGCAAGCGCAGAACTTCACCATTCACCTGCACTGTAATGAGAATAACTTTCAAAGCGCTATAGCTCAATTTCCCGAAATGACGGGCTGTACGGGCATAACTATTGACTGGCGCACGGTACAGGTGGAAACGCTTGGGTTCTTTAATACGCAGCTGTTATCGCCCCGTATCGGCGATGATGTGTACAAGACCAACAGCCTGCTCCAGGTGAGTGCTCCGATTGGCACTACGCCGGGGACTTATACCGCTCAGTACTATGCAAGGACTACGTATGGAGATTTAAGCTCCACGGGGATTATCACATTTGTTGTCCACCCTTGCCAGGGCAATACGATATTTATCCCCGACAACAACATAGACCGCGACTGTGCCGCTTATCCGGGAGCTGACGACGTTATCTTCATCCCTCTAAACGGTGCTGTGCTAACATCTCAAAATGTCGATGTTAACTGGTCGACCTTTCAGATCCTTGGGACACCAAGCTATGCTTCGCCTTCAATCACGCTCGACACTGACCCTATCGCTGGCAACCGTATCGCTTATCAAATTCCTAACCCACTCCCGGACAACGTTACTGACGTATTCCGGTGGACGGTAGAAGATACGCAAGGCAACGTTGCCGGGGCAGCTACCTACACGATATTTCTGAGCTGTAACATTCAGGCTACGGCAGCCAACGATAACGGTTGTGTGGAATGCGGAGAGACGTTGTCGCTACAGCCTCTGGCAAACGACCTGCCTGGAGACATACCGCTGGACTTCTCCACCTTCCGGATTGAGTCTTTGCCTACTGGTGGTGTCGTTACCTGGGACCCACAGACGGGCACTTTGCTCTACACACCCAACGATGGCTTCATAGGTACTGACGTATTTACCTACAGCATCAGCAATGTATTCGGAGAGCAAGGCAGAAGCGAGCCTGCGGAAATATCGGTCAATGTGATTTGCGCCGGATTCGATAACACCATAAGCGTTTGCGAATAATGCTGTATTTATATCAAGGGATAAACGGAGCATTTACAGAAGGCGGAGTTTGGGAGTATATTGGCGACGACCCGAATGCTCCTGCTGCTCCCTCATCGTGGGACGGAGGCATTGATGAGACAGCGTTGGCGCAGGGGGTGCCCTACGAATACCGGTACACGGTAGAAGCTCCCTGTGGCAAAACTCATTCTTCAGTGGTCACTGTATATAAGACCGTTGAAGTGCCGTACGAGAACGATGACTGCAGCAATGCGAAGCTGCTGTTTTTCTTTGACCAGACCACAGCATTCAAGAACAGGGAAAAGAACCGTGGAAGCTGTGTCCTCCAGAGCGGAGAATCTTATTTGCAGTTGCCGCCAACGCTTGAAGACAACGGAGTTTTTGCCGGAGCCCATGATATCTGGTACAGGGTTACGGTGCCAAAGCGTAACGATGGCAACGAATACGAACTGCTCGTGACCATTGACGGCGAGGCATACTCAGGTGCTGGCATCAGCCATATCGCTGCTGCCGGTTACACTGGAAAATGCAGCAACCTGAATGAAGTGGGCAGTGGCACGACAAGTTCGCAAAAGCTGATTTTTTCCAACGACCTCGGACTGCTTGTTACTTCGCAGCTCTTTTACCTGCGTGTAGGGTGCACTGGCACATTGGACCCGAAGGGAAGGACCGGCAACGAAGGCTGGTTTAACCTAACCCTGAAACTACAAACTATTTAACCCCAAAATTGAATCAGATGAGCTGTAACACTAATTTGCTCAACCAGCTCGGCACATCACAGGGTGCTATAGGTCCTGGCACATGGCATATTGGAAAACCCGACACAGGGCTTGCAGACCCTTGCGAGGACCCGACAACGTTCCTCTTTAAGGATGGCTACGAAGATGGCACAGGAAATGAAGTGCCTTTCGCTACACCTCCAACCATCACTGGTGATTCGGTTGACTTTACCGGCTTTGACCCCGGTACTTACTACTTCACCTACCGGGTTGCTGATGGGACGAATACGTCCTGTAACGCCTGTGCAGTCGCTACCGTCATTGTCCGGGAAGGAGCAGAAATCACTACTAACAACAACGTGGATGTATCGCTATGTACGAGCGATGGCACTCCTGTCAACGTCTACAGTGACCTGTTTGATATTGCCGTCACACCAACCTCTCCGACATCAGTAAGCTGGGCATTGACCAACGTAACCGGCACACTGGCTTCCGGAGCTACCGTTACCCTGGGCAGTGACCTGGCTTCCGATATGGGACCGTTCAGCTGGGCTAACGGCACAGCAGGCGTTGCTGAAGACCTCGTAATCGACCCTTCATTCCTGGATGACCAGATTGAAGGTCCAGTCGTTTACGAGCTGGAGCTGACAGTTGATAACTCCACAGCGGAAACACCAGCAGGCTGCGACAACTGCGTAGCCACTCAAACCTACACCATTACCATTACACCACAGCCATACGCTGGCGATGATGTAAGCATTACCGTTTGCGGATAACCAAAATTCCCATAATGCGCAGGGCGTCTTTTCGATGCTCTGCGCTTATTAAACTACTCGATTAATGTGTACCATTAACCTTAACAGCATATTGTCCCCTACGGCAGATACAGGCGGCGTGTGGTCTTATTTAGGGTTTGATGCAAACAGTAGCTCGGGAGCCTACACAGACAATCCCGGCATTACGGTCCCTGATTTAACTACAACTCAAGAAATTGACCTGGATTTAGCCAAGTCCGGATATTACCGTTTTCAGTACACCATCCCTTCAAATAGCGATTGCGACGAAACCTCAGCTATTTACACTATCCAGTACCTTAACAGCTGCGCAGTTGTACAGTCGATAATAATTTCTCTTTGCTCAAACGAAGGCACGGTTAGTATCCGTGATTTCATCAATACGCAGCGGTTAAGGTCCGGATGCAACGGAAGCTTTATCACCGGTGGCGTTTGGGATTTAGGTACTTCACCCGGAACAACAATCGTTGGGGACGATGTAGAGGTAGATGCTTTTGCGCTGGCTAATGCCGGAGGTACGCACGACATCATCTACGACTACTCCAATCTTGCAGAATTCAGCACTGATGGGTCTTGCGAAGAATGCTTTGTAACGATACGAGTACGCGGGACATTAGAAGCGCCAGATATTCAAAACCCGCTTAATTTCCCCGACAGCTGGGCAGAGCCAGACTGTGACCATACTGACCCCCGAGCCCAAAACTCTGCTGCTGTACCGCAGGTCATTGGTATTGGAGAAACGGAGCCTGTTGCAATTGTTCGCGACGTTCCAACGATTAACTGCAATACGCTGGCAATTCTTCCTACCTGGGAGCGGGCATACGGTCTTGGGCTGTACTACTATTCCGCCCCTGGGCAATGGAGCACGGTTACAAATGCCATAGCAACAGAATGCCCTGACTGCGAAACCTCGATTACTGGTCTGCGCCCTTTTCCCAGCAGCAGCCCTCAAAACTATAGCTCAGGTCAGGGAATCGTTAATTCCAGAAGTATACGATTGGTCTTTGACCAGGTCCCCACGGGCAAATACGTATTCGTTGCTCGTGCCGGAATAAGCCCGTGTTCTTATCTCTTTCAGCCGATCTACATTCAGGTGGGCATTGACTGCACTACCGTCACTTTCGGAGCAACATACAACGGGGCAACAGGAGTAATTGAGACCTCCTTTACTAACTGCCCTGTGGGGATTACACCGGGCTATACCTGGACTGCGCCCAACGGGGCAGACGTTACTCCGCCTACCAATCCTGAGACACTAACGCCTACTGTTTACGGAACCTATACGGTCGATGCAAACTGTGCTAATTGCGACAAGCAAGAGACGGTGGATTTCTGCGATGGGTACGGTGATGGTGTTGAAATCACAGAATCTGGCAGCGCCCTGAATGTGAATTTTGACGACTCTAATTGTGGAGCGCCAAACGAACCTTTCCGATGGGTGCTCACAGATGGCTCTTTTGTAAACAACCAGCCGTCTATAACGCCAGCAGTTGTTGGTATATATACCATTCAATCACAGTGCGACAACTGTTTAAGCAACGTGGAATACGAATGGTGCCAGGGATGGGATGCGGTAGCCAGTAACTCAAATGGAAACACAAGCGTTGGTCACACTTTAACTTGTGATGGCACGCCAACTTACTCCTGGACAACGCCATCTGGAGGAACAGGCGTTGGAGAAAACATCGTTGTTAACCAAGACGGAAAGTACGAAGTGACTGCAACCTGTGGTAACTGTGAAGCAACAGATGACTTTCTGGAGTGCGTAGACTCTTTTACCATCACCGTGGACAGCGTTGACCCCGCAACAGGTGTGTTTACAGTCAGCATAGACACTTCCGGGACAAATGTTGACGAGTTGAGAGTCACTGGTGTTTTGCCAAACGGTCAGCCATTCACCCCGATATTGATTCCGGCTACGGGTGGAATTGATCAGGTTACTATTGACACAGACCAGAACGGCAACCTTTCAGTGATTGTAGAACCCATCTACAGCAGCTATCCACAGGGAAGCTGCCCTACTAATGCCCGGATTTTTGACACTTGTGATTACTTCAGCTGTACGGCTTCTGCGTCCGGAAACACACTGTCTGTTGAAGGGCTAAATTGCGGTCCCGGAGATAGCTTTTCCTGGACAACTCCAGGTGTTAATAAGTCCGGACAATCCATAACTGCTGAATTCGATGGCGTTTATACTGTCCAGGCAACTTGCGATACTTGCACCGGTTCTGACCAGTTGTTTGTTTGCAACGGATTAGACCCGTTAACGTTGTCAGCAAACAAAAACGGGACTGAGTTTACCCTGTTCCCTGGAGGATCCCCTGCGGCAGTCGATTGGGCTGTAGACACGCTTGTCGACGGTAACAACGTAGGCTCCTTAACTGGAATTACGCCAATAGTCATTGACGCTTCAAGTTATGCAGTTGCTCAACAGGGTACAAGGACTATTGAGTTTCAGGCTACTCCACGTTACCAGGATTTATCGGGGAATATCGTCACCTGCAGCCCGCCGGAAACAGTAACTGACACTTACTGTAATTGCAACCATAACCTTGGTTTCGGGCTAACCTTTCATGATGGGGTAAGCAACGTACTGACGTTTATTCTGCCAGACTATTTTGATGACTCCAATACGATTGTCGTTCTAAGTGTCAACGGAGTCAATCAGCAATATTTCTTAGCAGACCTGGACTCTGAACCATCGCCAGGTGGCAATATCCGCTATTTCTTTTTCGCGTTTAGCGTGGGAAATATCTATGTCCTAAGCGTCAATTACGAGTGCTGTAACTATTCTGCAACGAGAGATTTTTCAGGAGCGGGCTAAAGACTTAGTTTTCATGGGATCATAGGGACCCGGTTGCTGTACTCCTTGGCAGCCGGGTACTTTTAAACTTTCAGCATGACTATCCAAGAAGCACATATCGCATTGGACATCGAAGTCCAGAAGATCAACTCCAATGCCTACGCTAACTTCCTGCCGGAGGAAAAAGACTACTTTCTGAACAAGTCTCAGGACCAGTTTATCCGGACTAAGTTTGACCACCTTTCCAACCGTAAGCAAAAAGGGTACGATGAAAACCAGGTACGCATTGATGATCTCAGAGCGATCCTGCAAAAGCCGGTCTTTATTCAGGCTTTCGCTCAGAGCGCCAGAGGAAGGCGCACAGCGGCGCTTCCGGACGACTATATGTTCAGAGTAGCTCTGGAGGCTAGAATTGATTGTGGTGGCGCTATTGACGTTGTCCCGGTGGTTGTGCAATCACATGAATGGATATACCAGATACAAAAGCACCCCTTCGCAAAAAGCTCCGTGCAGGCAGTCAATGTGGTCATTGATGGCAATGTAATTACAGTCTATGAGGACGATACCTTTACATTAGTAGGACTTGGTCTGGATTACATTCGCTATCCGCAGCGTGTTAGCCTATCTTTGGACCAGGGCTTCGAGCTACCTGATATCACTCACGATAAGATAGTTAGCGACGCAGCCGGAATGATCCTTGAAGCTGTAGAGTCACAACGATTCGGTACTAAGACCCAACTGAACCAAATCATTGAGTAACATTAACCAGCTCAAAATGCAGCATCAATTTCAAAGGGATTTCTACCTGGCGAACGAAATCGCTTCAACGAATGCGGAGTTGACAGGAGGGACACGCCGGACGCTTGCCTTTCTGGACAAAAACGGTGCGGTGATCAATATTGGCTCCGCTACTCTGGCTTCTCAGGAGTTTATCCATATCCACGCCAACGGGCGCACCTCAGCTGCCATCAAGCCTTCAGAGATCGTCGCTTCCCGCGTTGCGCTCTACAAGGTCGGGCAGCCCAATATTTGGACCGTCGACCTCTCAGACCTTGACGGTACCGAAGATGGCTACATCACGGTGATTGTCATGACCCCCGGCAACAACACCTTGCCACGGCGCAGTATTGAGGGCAACCAGCCTGCTGACTTTGACGCCATCGACGATCAGTATTTCTCTACCTCTCTGAGCGGCACCACGCTGACGGTTACTGCTAAGCCAGGAGAAAACATTTCCATTGCTTGCGGAATGGCACTTGAAGGCGCTACCGTAACGGAGACGCAGGTTTTCGAGCCCAGCAACGGTCGCCCCGAAGATGTGGAGCGCATTGAGTCTATCGGTCTCCCGAAAGCGGGTATCACCAACAAAGTAGGCTTTCCGGTTGTGAAGCCCGATTCACTGGTCGAAGACGGTCAGGCTTACGATATGATCTACATCAAAGCCCGCCCGGTGACTGATGCTGCTCATGGCATGAATGCCATAGATGTCGGAGAATTCGAAATCGCTATTGCCTGTGCGCGGGGGACCTCTACGCCCGTAGGGACGCTTGCGCCACTTGCAACAGCTATTGATGGCTGGATGAACCCCTAATTGACCAATGGAAGAATGGCAGCCCCTCATCGGTGTTGCCTCTCTTCTGGTCAGCAGCGGGATTATCGGAGCTTTTATCCGGCTACAGCTAAAGGTTGCCAAACTGGAGACTCGTGTGGATAGAGTGGACAGAGACCATGAAGCCTTTGAGGAAGAACAGAAGCGCCAATGGGACCACATCAAGGAAATGAATGAGCGCTTCACAGTGTCCTTTTCTGAAATGAGGGAGCAACTGGCAACGATGAATGTCAACATCGCTAAGCTGAACGCCAATTCGGAAATTCTAATCCGCAAGTTTATCGACGACAGAAAATGAGCAGAAAAATCAAATACCTCATCATCCATTGCACTGCCACACCGGAAAAAAGAGTGGTTACCCCGGCGGATATCAAACGCTGGCATACCGCCCCTAAACCTCATGGGCGTGGCTGGTCCCGGGTCGGGTATAGCGATATGGTCCTGCTCAGCGGTCAGGTCGTTAACCTTGCCCCCTACGATAACGATAGCGACGTAGACCAGTGGGAGGTGACCTATGGAGCCAAAGGCTATAACAGCGTAAGCCGGCATGTCGTCTATGTTGGCGGCACAGACAAAAGGCTCCGCCCGAAAGACACCCGCACCGAGCGCCAAAAGCAGGCACTTGCTGCTTATGTCTTCGAGTTCCTGTACCACAACCCCGGTGCCAAAGTGATCGGGCATAACCAGGTTTCCAGTAAAGCCTGCCCAAGCTTTGATGTGCCGCAGTGGCTTAAATCAATCGGTGTACGAGACGAAAACATCAAATGGTAGATAGGATTTTCAAAAGCTGGAGGACAACGTTGATAGCGCTGGCTATTGGTGCAGCGGCAGTAGTTACTGTTGCCCTTGATGCTGCTACCCTCAAAGAAGCCTCGGGTTTCTTATCCGCTATGCTGCTATTGTTTTTCGCCAAAGACCCCGTCAGTAATCAACCCCGTATAACTTTCAATCAACCAATGAACAAGAATTACGAGCTAACGCCTGGCAAAGGCGATGACATGCTGGAACGGATCCGTTGTGTGGCACAAGCGGTTGCTGATGCCGCTGAGAAAGCACAGACCAAGATCATTGACCCCGATGGCTCCTTTGGAGACTACAAGCTCAAAGAAGTCGACAAGTGGGGACCAATCGCCCTGGAAGCCCTCATGGAAGTGCAGGAGACTGCTGAGGAGTGCTTCGGTGCGGAGATCCAAAACAAGATGCTTTCCAAAGCCTTCAACCTGCTTAAACTGCTGAAGTAATGATTACGCTTAACCAGATGGCGTACCGCCTGCTGGATATCAAGGACCTCAAGCCTGATATCCACTGGGTACGGTCTACGGCATTCTCGATCGTAGACACCCGGGCGCTGCTTATCCGCAGAGATTTGCAGAACGGTACGCGCGTCTCTGAGCATATCATTCAGCATATCCCAATGATGGAGGTCGTCAAAGCCAGGCTCATTGAAGAGGACTGCTACGACCTCCCTCTGAATTGCGACTACTACCGCACCAAGGAAAGGGTTCCGGAGCCTATCAAAGCGAAAGGGTTTAGCGGCTTCACTTATGTCGGGACCATTGACGGCAAGACGCCTTTTTCCAGCATACGGCAAAACCTGACCGGGCTGAAGCGTGGCAGCCGATGGTCCTGCAATTTGGAGAATGAGAACAGCTATTTTTACCGTAATGGCTATATCTTTGTCACAGGTCCACGGCGCAAGTTCATCCGCATTTCCGGAGTCTTCGAAGACCCCATTGCGGTGATGGGCTTAACCGGCTGTGGCGACGATATCCCCTGTGACCCTTTCGAGCGCAAATTCCCTGTTAGCCGTGACTTGTCGGCACGCATCCGCCAGGCACTTATTTCTACTGAATTACAATATCCGGAAAGAGATGACTATCAGGTTAACATCAACGAGTAGCTACACCGCTAAGCACGCTTACAAGCTTTTCAGGGAGATTTATCCAGAGTCCGAAGTGACGTATGCCCTCTTCAAGTTTGTGCTCTCAGAGTTCAATAAACGGGTATCTGACCGCATCCTTGCTGGTGAAACCTTCACCATGTCTAACCGCATCGGAAAGCTGGCGATCAAGAAGATGAAGCGCAACTTCAAAAAGCCCAAGATCGACTGGGGCGAAACCAACAAGCTTGCCAGGAAGGGCATCCGGAAGCTGGTCTACTTCACTGAGCCTTATTGGTACCGATTCTACTGGGCAAAGCGCAAGTGTAATATCAAGAACAAGAGCGTCTATCGGTTCCGCGCATCATGGGGCAATAAAAAGCGGCTGGTGGAAATCCTAAAAACCGATGAGTTCGCACCGATGAACTATAAACTCAATCCATGACGCATTCCCTGGTTTCGACACAGCAGGTGATTGCCCGGATTGTCAGTGACTTCGACATTCCGGAGGCAGCTTATGACCTTCCAACGGTATTGGACTGGATTGGGGATGCCATAGAGCATATCGGCGTATTCCTGGAGTATAGCGAAAAAGCGGTCACTGCCGAAGTGGAAAACTTCCGCTGGGCAATCCCCTGTGACCTGCTGGAAGTCAGCAGCGTCGAATACAAAGGGCATCCGCTGGTTGAGTGCTCAACCACCCGGACACCGTCAACACAGAACACCTATCCCCGTGACCCGGTAACGACCAAGAGCCTCTTTCAGACCAACGCACAATCGCCAGCGTCATTCACCGATAGCATCAAGACTTACGACGAAGTCAGTGGCAATAGCGGCTTCTGTGAGTGCTATACAATGCGTAATGGCTATCTGAACACCTCTATTGAGCAGGGGTGCCTTCAGGTAACCGCATCCTTTATCCTTACTGATGAGGATGGGTTCCCGATGGTGCCCAACTATGTGGAGTACCGGGATGCGCTGTCTTATTATGTGCTGCGAAAGTTGATCATGCGCGGCTACAAACATCCCGTCATCGGCTATCCGGAAGCGGACCGCCTGTGGAACAACGCTTGTGCCGCTGCCGGTAATACCGCACTATTCCCGAATATCGACCGTGCCGAAACCCTGCGCCGTGCATGGGTGCGCCTTATTCCCCGCATCCATCCTCATGGCGTATTCTTTGAGGACATCTAAGCTACAGCTATGAAGCCAACAGAAGGCGTATACCGGGATTGCGAACCGGTAGACCAGCCACCCGGAACGTATAGAAAGGCAGTCAATATGGTTTTCGATGAAGTGCGAAAAGCCGTTCTTTCCGAGGACGGTTTTTTGCTGTTCAGGAACCTGGGCAAGCAAGTCCTGGGGACCATCCCTCTGGACGGCAATGACGCTGTTGTCTTCTGCAAAGATTACGAAAGCAACGGTGGCGATGCCATCTTCCTCCTGCGCAGCAACAGCATAGCAAAGCGTCTCATTGAAGACGGCTTGCTCAACCTGACCAGGAACCATCCTATCGACGGGGTCTTTGTAAAAAACCATCGCCAGGAAAGAGTAATCGTTTGGACTGACAATCATAACCCACCGCGGATCCTTAATGTCGACAACCTTCAGCTTGGCATTAACCCGGTAGGCGCATTCGTAAACCCGGCGGATATCAGCCTGCTCGAACTCTTTGCCAGCTTCCGCCACCCCCGGTTTGTCTTTGACCAGCACAACAGCACCGGCGGCTCCCTGCTTTCCGGAGCCTATTTCTTCGCTATGGCTTACGAAGACGAGGAAGGCAGCTATACCGCCTACAGTAATACCTTCGGTCCGGTCGTGGTCACTGACGATTCCATTAATGAGGATTTTGAGAGCTATGACGGTACGGGTCCCGGTACGGTGACCAGCAAGAGCATCCGGGTAAAGTTTGAAGACGTAGACCGGCGCTATCTATACGCTGTCATTGCCGCTGTGCGCTTCACAGGTGGCGTACCAGAGGCTTTCCGCATCGCCAGAGTACCTATTACCGGGCAGACGGTAACCTATGATTATACGGGCAATGAAGGCGCGGAGACCCTACTGCTCGAAGAAGTACTCCTGGACAAGGTCGCCTACCTCAAAGCCAAGACCTTGGACCTGCTAGAGAACCGGCTTTACCTCGGCAACCTTACCGGGCGCTCACCGGTAAACTGGCAGCAGTACGCCAACCAGATCAAAGCCAGCTGGATATTCGATGAGCCGGTAAGCCTCGACGGGACGAAAGGCTCGCACAAAGACGAAGTGATTATCTACAACCGTAAAGGCTTTATGCCTGGTGAAGTGTACGCTTTGTACGCTGTCCTGAATTTTACAGACGGCTCCAAGTCCGATGCCTTCCACATTCCCGGCAGAGCTCCCGGGACCGTCACTATTAAGGGGCAGCAGGTTGACGAACGGGCAACGATGGGCTATGTCCTGAACGATTTGAATGCTCAGGAATACCGCTATGATTTCCGCCTGAATGAGAATGCCAGGTACTTTCAGCTCCGGGACACCAGCGGTGCGGATGGGACGATGGGCTATTGGGAAAATACTTCGGAGACCTATCCGGACAACGTTCAATGGGGAAACCTTGCCGGACAGCCTGTGCGCCATCACCGCTTTCCTGACCTTGATGCTTTGAAGAAGCACGGTAAAGACTGGCTCGACACTCAGGGCGTAAGCACCTCTGAGCCGCCGCTGTTTACTGCAGATCTGTTCGCGGAGGTTGACGGCAATGAGAACCAAAGCTTTATCGAGCTGGAAACCATTGCCCTGCAAAACAGCACAGGGAACGATGGCGACTACTTTGTCATTACGGGCAGGCGCTACCGGGCATTGCAGCAGCATACCGTGGTGCTTTCCGGGCTGTTTCAGTCCGACAGCCGGGCTGACCTGATAGAAGATGATATCGAAAACCCTACGACAGCAGCGGTATTCGTATCAGTGACCATCTACGATTCCACAGGGCAGGTCGTCGAAGTCATTACCGACCAGACCAGTACAGATACAGACGCACGGACGGCAAGCGCTAATATCGACGCCAGCCTAAGCTTTACCTATACCTTAGAGCCAGGATGGGAGATCGTCTTCGAAGCAGAAGCGGATGCTCTTAATGCCGACTTCGCAGACCTGGATATTGACCTAAACGCTACGGTGAGCATTTACGAGGGCTTTGGTTCCGCCTATGAATTCAGCGGTCAAAAGTTTGCCAGAGTACTTGGTCTGCGCCTTAGCAATATTATCATCCCCGAAGAACTCAAAGACGTTGTCCAGAGTGTGGAAATCTACTATGCCAAGCGCACAACGGCTAACTCGACTATTCTCGGTCATGCGATGCTGTTTTACGCTTCGACAGCCGTCCTGGACAAAGATAATGTAGGGACCAGCGGTTTTAACGGCAGGGCATCGGAAGCTCTCGATATTGATAACGGTACTTACAGCGGGGTCTTTAGAAATACAAAAGTCTTCAGGGAGCATGTACGGCTGCACCCTTTTGACTTCCTGGAAACAAAGCCCGGAGTAGTGCCTACTCATTTGGCTTTTGAGTACGCCTTCAACCTGCGTACTAATATTATCCGGCAGGACAACGAGTGGACACTCGATATCGCTGAGAAAGCACAGAATATCCTCAATCAGGAGCCTGCATACACTGCCATGTTACTTAATGCGATGGACCCTGACTTAGGCGTTCTCGGTGATGATGAAACACCAGCGTTAGAAGATAAGCTCCGCGGGCTGAATGATGCGTTCTTTGTCCCTGCTGATACGCTAACTTCAAGAGTCGACAACCGTAAAGCAGAAGAAGCTTTTGTGGCGGAGCTGGATATCACGGAGGACGAAACCTGGATTGGCTGGGACCAGTACAACAGCCAGGAAATACCAGACGACTACCGTCCCGCAGACCGTTTCTACCACTATATCGTTAGCCTGAGAGCGCTTCGTTTTAACGTCTACGAGACCTTTACAGCACAACCGCTGATCTCTACAGGAGCAGTAGTAAAAGTCTCATCAGAGGGCGTGTATGCAGCTGGCAAGGTCTACGGGGGTGACGTATTCAACAGCGGGTATGGGTTCCGCCTGAGCGCTCCGAGAGTCAATCAGCAGCTGATTGAAAACACCGACGACGGTGAAACCTACTTCACTGCTTTCGTTGACCGCCGGGATGTTGCTCATCATACGCTGGTCTACCATCCGGTGATCAGTGCTGCCAATATCGGTCTGCGCCATGAGGGCTTGCAGGACCACGAAGTCTATTACCCTAAAACCAACGCTGAGGACTTTGTCGCCAGACCTGCCGATGCTATTCACACCAATAATTTCTCCTACAACGATGACTATTCACGCCTCAATGAGACCAACACCGTTGGTGTCTTTAACCTGGAGCTTGACAACGTCAACAGGTTCCCCTACCGGATTATACGCAGCCGGGTGTACAACAACGAAGCCAAGAATCTTCCTTTACGGTCCTTTGCCCCTAACGATTACTACGAAATGGTCAGAGGAAAAGGAGAGATCACTGCACTGCGGAGCCACGGGCAGCACCTGGTTATCATCACGGAGTATGCAGTTTTCCCAACCGTCGGAAAGGAACAGCTGGCAACCGACCAAAGCACCATTGAGCTTGGCACCGGTGATATTTTCCGCTTCGCCCCCCGGGAAATAGTTGCCTCTCCTCTGGGCTACGGCGGCTCTCAGCACTTATCCTCATGCTTCAAGACGAAGTCTGGTGTTTTCCTGATCGACGATGAGCAAGGCAAGGTGTTTCTGGTTGGCGGGGAGCTTTCAGAGATCAGCAACCGTGGCTTGCGCAATTATTTCCGCGAGGATGCCGGTTTTGACTTTGTCCGGCAGCTGCAGGAAGAAGGCATCAACTTCCCTTACAAGGACGCTCCGGGGCTTGGTGTAGGCTTTGTCGTTGGCTTTGATGAAGTCAACAACCGTATTATCGTCTCGAAGCTTGATAAGCGCTTAAAGCCGGGCTATATGCTTGTCCGCCCCTTTCAGAATACATCAGGGGTGAATGCCATAATCTATGACGGTAACCGCTTCTTTGTCCAGGGGCGGACTGAGCTGGCAGAAATCTTCACCACTGACGAAAAGTACTTCGAGACCGTAGGATGGACGTGGTCTTACAGCCTGTCTAAACAGATGTGGGTATCTGAGCATACTTACCAGCCGGAAGCTATGGCAACGGCACGAAGCCAGCTTTACCTGTTCTCCGGCGGTAATGCCTACCGTGCAAACGAGCCTAACCGGGTGTGTCAATTTTTCTCTGACACTCCGGCAATTTCGAGCATTGACGTTATCCTGAACGGTGGTCCGGAGCAGTCTTATCACAAGAAATTCTTCCAAAGCCTTATTTGGATAACAGAGGCAACGGTCGATGAGCAGGGCTTGGACTATTTCTATACCTTTACGAAAGCCGTAATCAGCAATGGTTATCAATGTTCCGGAATAATCGACCTCAACGGTCGGGTGCGCCAGGTGGAGAACGAATGGAGGTTCAATGATTTTCGTGACATATCCCTGGACAACGTCACACCCGTTATTGACGATGACGGATATCCGGTCACTACAGCCATTGACGATACAAAACCCTGGTATGAACGGCGACGGTTCACAGACCGCTATATCCGTGTGAAGCTCATCTGTGACAACGTGAGCAACCGGCGGCTGTACCTGTTCGCTGTACTAGCCAGAGCTACCGTCTCTGCGCGCTAACTGCCCTTTCTGCTGTCCTTGCACAACCCTGCAAAAACAGACAGCATGAAACCGCAAATTAAAAATACAACTTGGGGCTCCCTGCCAAGGTACAGCCTTGGCGCTATGCTCAGCGACCCTAACAAAGCACAGGGGCTTGGCACCGGGCTTGGTATTGCTGGCAATCTCCTCGAAGGCAGTAAGTGGGGCGATACCCGTGGCGGAGCCTTTGCAAGCGGCGCTATGGAAGGCGCAGGCATGGGCGCTGCTTTCGGTCCGTGGGGCATGGGCATTGGCGCAGCTGTAGGAGGGCTCAAATCCTTGCTCGAACGTGCCGCTTACAACCGCCAACGGCGGGAGGAGCTTCAGCAGAACAACCAGGAAGCCTACCGGCAAACACTCGCCAAAGACCGGGCATCCGCTCAATCTGTGCTTAGCCACTATCCTACAAATGGTGTGCAGTCGCCTGGATTTTACGCTATGGGCGGTATTCCTTCCCCTGTAAAGCCGCAATATGAAGCAGAAGAAAACGAAGTTATCCAAGGAGGCAACGTTGCCCTGGAGGACGGAAGAAGGCTTGCCAGTGATATCGTTCAGGTAGGCGGCAATAAGCATGAGCAGGGCGGGACGATGGGCGCTGGCGGGGAGCGGATCTACTCTGACCGCCTTGAAGCGCCCGCTGATTTACTCAAACGATTCAATATCCGATAGCAGATGGCAAAATCATATAGCGATGTTGCCCGGATCCTCGGCAACCGTAAGAAAAGGTATGAGCAAGTCATACAGGACCCTGATGCCAGCAAACGGGAGATCAATACCGCTACACGGATGATCGAACGGGTAGACCGCCAGCTTGACGAGCTCTTCAACGCTCAGCAAATGGCTAACGGCAATAACGGTGCCGAACCTCCGGTGATGGGCAATGGCGGCAGGCTGAAAAAGTATGCCCCCGGTGGGCGCAGTCCCGGTGTACCGCCTAATAACTGGCTCGTAGACCAAACCGGATGGATGTCACAGGATACCCTGCCTGCAGGCTCACCGCAGGCTTTTATGCAGAGGACTTTCGGATGGGTGCCGGAGAATTACCAGCACGAGCCTCCGCCTACCGCTGAAGAAATGTACCAGGCTAACTTTGGCAGCGGCAACCCTTTCGCGCCGGAGCGAGGTCCCGTAATCCCTGACGGACCGGATAGCAACAACGTTCTTCCTCCTCCCGGCGATGGCACGGCTCCCGGGCGGACATCTATTGCTGAACAGCTTGGGCTGGCTGCACCGGGAACTTCCAATCGTGCTTTGCCAATCCCCGGACAACGTAGTCAGCGGAACCAGGCACCAAGCGCTAATAACGCTTCCTCTTCGATCTTCCAGATGGGAAGTAATGATATCCTGGAAAAGGCACTTGGCATGAAGCCCAAAGACCTACGTGGGCTAAATAGCAATGATTCTACCGCACTACAGAATGCGCTACTTGCCAACGGATGGGAGCTACCAAAATATGGCGCTGATGGCAGAATAGGGACCGAAACACTAAGCGCCCTCAACCAACTTCAAAAGGCACGACCATCAGCTTCGATGCTTGAACCATTAAGTACTATCGGTACACGCAGACCTGATCAGGTAAGCTCTATGCAGAGTCAGGAAATTGAAAGCTCTATCCCTGGCAACTATCAGCAGCGCAAAGGGCTGTTAGGCACATTGCGTGAACTGACGAGCAAAGAGAACATGCGTACTGCAAGGGATATTGCGGGTGGCGTGATCCCCTATGCTCAGTATGCGAATGCAATGAAGACCGCCCGGAGGATGACGCCGCCTCCGTCTCCACAGTATGCCAGGGCTGTGCCGATGCAGACTGACATCAACGTCAATGACCAGCTCCGTGCTGCCCGTGAGGCAGAGCGGGGCTTTAACCGCAACGTTGCCAATAACACCGTCAATAGTGCAAATGCTAATGCGCTACGGCTATCAAGCCTTGCTAACCGCCTGCGCAACGAAGGAGCGGTAAAAGAAGGCGAACGCAATATGGAAGTGCAGCTGAGCAACCAGGCAGCGCAAGTCAATGCCGGTGTCGACCAAGCAAATACGCAGCTCGGCAACCAGTACCGTGGCATGCGCAACGACTTTAACAACAACCGCCAACTGTTCCGCAACCGGGCATTCCAGCAGCTGGGCAATACAGCCCTTGGGCAGATTATGGACAGCCGGATGCGGCAGCGTGATGAAAACGTACTGCATGCGTACAGCAAGATGTTTGACGGCAATCTGGTCTACCGGAATATGGCTGACCTGGCAGCAAGCGATAAGACGCTACAGAGCTTGTTTGGCAAGCAAAACCCAACTGATGCTGAACGCCAAAAGGCTATTGCCTACTTCAAGGAAAACGGCTATAGCGAAGCAGAAATCCAGCAATTTCTAAAACTACTCAAAGATGGCTGATACGAACCCTTTCCAGCGGATAGCACTGGCACCGTACCAGTCACAGTATGTGCCAGCGCCAATCCAGGAGTACATGACTGTCTTCCAGAACCTTCAGGGGCGCTACAATAAGAACAAAGCGCAAATGGACAAGCTTGACCTGATGGCAGAACAGATGGCTATCCTCCCCGGTGATGAGCAGGTCAAGGAGCGGCTGATCGGCAATATCAGACAAACGGTGGATGAGCTTTCCCAGCGTGGCGATGCCTATGAGCACTACAAAGACGCGGTCAATGCAAGCGTCATGGACTATATGAAAGACGAGCAGCGCCAGGCTGCAGAGAGCAACTACCAACGCTACCTCGAAGACCGGGAGCTCAAACAGAAACTCGAAGCAGAAGGAAAATCCGTCCTCGACTTTGGCGATTTCACCCGTGCCGGGCGTGGTGAGTTTTCTACTGTATACCGTGACCCCGATACCGGCGAAGAGAAAGTCCGCAGCTATACTGCCGGCATTCAGGAAAAGCTCGACTGGGACAAGCGCAAAGAGGAAATGTTCGACGACATCCCTGAATCCGGGCGTACAGCTATCCTTGGCGCTGCTAATATGTTCGAGACAGGGCAAATTACCTATTCCGACTTCCAGGGCATAACAGCCGACGTAATCAAGCGGTATGCACCGTTGGCGCTCAACCGCTACGTTGCCAGCACCAACGAAGGCGCTCAGGAGTACAAAGCTTACCTCCAGCAAGGAAAAAGTGCTGAGGAAGTACAACAGGCGATACTGGACGACCTTGTCCGGGTGGGGATGGAAAGAGTGGGCGGTGTCAGCCGTACCCGCCTGCAGTTCCTGCCTAAGCACATGATGGAAGACCAGGCAGGGTTTGCCGAATGGTACAACCCTGTTGGACCGATGGACTTTGAGTCAAAACGTGAGCATCTTTTCTTCAACGAGCCAAAGCAGAGGACTAAGGCAGGGTCTTACAAATATGGAGTAGTCACAGGAAAAGACTCCAGCCCGGACCAGGTAGGCATCAAACCGGAAATGCAAGGCAAAGCGGCTAAAATGCTCCGCGCACGTATGCCTGATAAGTACAGCGGCGAGATCGACTGGTCTTCAGCGGAAACAGAAAAAGACCTCCGGAAGATCATCAACGATACGGAGCAGAATATTCGCGTCAACGACAACATCCAAGCCATTGAGACCACCGCTCAGGAAGACAAAACCATCCGGTCCTTCATTCCGAGCATGTCGGTCTACAAGCTAACGGGGACTGGCAAGGCAGAGAAGCTCAACGAGAAATCGAAACGGCAGCTTGCTCAGGACTTTGAAATGGTACAGGGCGCTTACAAAGACGACTACAACACCGCTATTTCCCGAGCCGGAGACCTTTCCGAAGAGGGCATGATGTACAAGCCGTTTACGGTCATGGACAAGGAAGGCAACCTTTACATGGTCGGCAACCCTGCCAGCCAGGTGGATGACCCCGCCGCACAGGTGAAGATGCGCAAGAACCTCATCTTCAATAAATCCATCAGTGCGCCATACGAAGAGCACCTTTCCGATGTGCCGCTGCCTTCAGGCAAGGTCAAGCAAGGCATACGCCACGAGTACAATCCCGCTACCCGGGAGTTTACCGTTAGCCACCCCGACCTCGATGCGCCCATCGTATACGACAACGTCACCGCCAACGGTGTCAACGGCACAACTAAGATCACCGACATTATTGACCAACTACCTTTCATCTTAGAATAGCATGGCAGAAGAGAAAACAGGACCGGTTACCGACCCAACAGATAAGAATAAAGGTCCGGGGGCAAAAGAACCGCGCAAAGGGCAGTTGCTGACTCCGGAGCAGCTCGCTGAACGCATGAGCCAGGGCGTGCCGGACTACTTCGCTCCGTCTCAGGCTACCTCTATCATTCAGACCGGGATTGAACCTTCACAGTACGATGACCGGTATACGCCATACCAGGGCGACCTAAACCGTTACCGTGCCCACGAGCAGGGACCGCTTGACGAGTTCGGCAATGCGCTTGGAAGGTTTGCGCTCAACACTATCCCCGGCATCATCGGGAACACCGCTGCCGCTTTCGACCTCATCAATGATGAAGAAATGGGCAACGAGCTGACACGGGCAATGAACGAAGTCAAGCGCGGTGTCAACGACATGCTGCCTATCTACCGCAAAGACCCCGGCAAGCCGTTGGATATCGGAGACTCTGCCTGGTGGTTTGAAAACGGCTCTGCGCTTGCTGGCTCCGCAGTAGAGTTCCTGGTCCCCGGTGCTGCGATCTCCAAAACCCTTAGAGCTAGTAAGCTGCTGGCATGGCTCGGCAAGCTCCCCGGTGGTGCTAAGACAAGGGCTTTTGGTGAAGGGCTAGCCAATAACTACCTGCTCAATAACGCAGAAGGCGTTATCACCGCTATGGACGTGTATGATCAGGTTTTATCAGACCAGTCGATACCAGAGTCCAAGCGCAAGAAGATCGCCTCTGACGCTGCGGCATACGCCCTGAATATGAACCGGGTCAATATGCTTCTCAACGTCAGCTCTACCATGGCATTCCTGAAGCCACTACGGCACAGCCGGGGGATAACCAAAGACTTTACCACTAAGGCAGCGATGAAAGCGATGGCTGGAGAAAGTGCGCAGGAATACGCCGAAGAAGTCATCAACCACCTGTCGGTAGAAGAAGGCAAACGCTACGCCAGCGCCCTTGCCAAAGGGGAAGACTACGAAATGTCACCGGAGAATATCGTCAAAGATATTTTCTCTATGGAAGGCATAGAGGCGGGATTGCTAGGTGCTGTTGGTGGTTCTCTGCAAACCGCCGGACAACGTTTTGCCTTCGACAACCTGAAGACCAACAACCAGATCAAAAGGGATGCGGATGGCAATCCGGTCCGAAAAACCGATGAAGACGGCAACATCATCCCCGGAGCCTACGAATACGAGAAGGTATCCAATAACGATATCAAACGCCGCCAATGGGCAGAGTACACCAATAAGCTGGAAAGCCTCCAGAAAACCTTACAGGCGAATAACGTAGGAGACGCTGTCGAAGCTTTTAAGAAGGCTTCTAACCAGCAGGCTAACCTATACATGATCGACACCCTCGAAGCGATCAGCGACCCCTCAATGACGCAGGCGGACAGAGAAAAGGTCATCGACTTTCGCATCAACAACCTGCCAGGGAAAAGAGAGCAGCAAGAACGGATGCGGGAAGAGCTGAACAAGCTCAAGCAACTCACACCGCTCGAAGTCGAGCAAAAACACAATGCCTACCGCGAAAAGACATTGGCAGCACAAGCCTACGATTTCTTCGAAAACCGTGGCGCAGAAGGGATAATCAATGAGTACCAGTCTATCGCTTCCCTTTCCAAAGAAGAGGCGGCACAGCGCGGGCTGGACCCTGAACGCTATCAGGAAGATGCCAGGAAAGCTGTAGACATCATCCGCCAGGCGGAGCGGGAGTACAATAAGATCGCTGACCTTACCGCTGACGACGTTGTCCGCAGAGAGCTGTACAACAACAGAGTCGACACCTTCCAGCTCGACCGGCAGATCAGCGATGAGCGCAAACGTCTCGTAGAGCTAAAGCAAGACTACGAGACCAAGCGCAATGAAGTCATGGAGATCATGAACGATGGTCTCAAAGAAGGCGACCACGACTACGTCACTGAGGACGAAATGCTCGATGAGTTCTATGCCGACGAAAAAGACGCGCTTGACCGTTCCCGCAGGCGTATCGAAGAACTGATCGACCGGCGCAGGAAAGGGATTGAAAAGTACAAGGAGCTTAAAGACCCCAAGAACCACGAAAAGATTCGCCGGGAAAAATTCCAGCGCCTACAGGAACTGGTACAGGATGCCATGGAGCGGCTGAACTATGAGAAAACGATGCGCCGCCTTTCTCACCGTACCGGTGGCGATAAGGGCGAAACCAAGTACAATAACATGCTCGGCTCCGTCAAGCGCTGGCGTGGTCGGTGGATGTTTGTTCCCCGCGGTCAGGAAAACGAAGCCGGTATTGCTGGCGTAGAAATCACCAAAGACAATTACCGGGAACTCTTAGGGCTTACTCCTGAGCAGGTACGCCAGGAAGACATACGCATCGAGGAAGGTCGTGCGCGGCTTGCGCTACTGGATGCTCTTAACGAGTACATTCAAAAGCAAAGGAGTAAAATCAGAGAGCTTGAATCTAGTATTAAAAAGGACGAGAAAGATATTGCGAACCTCCAAGAAGAGCTTCAAGATGCCATTGACGAAATAGAAAGCTACGAAGGAGACAGGCGAATGAAGCCCTATCGCAAGCTAAAAAAGCAGCTTGCTGACCTTCGGGAAAGGAACGAAGAGCTGATTGCTAAAAAGCAAGAATCTTTGGCTAACGCAAATATGGAGGTTGAACTGGTTCAGTTTACACTTAACCGGCTTCAGAACGAATACGACTATGCTGTAGAGAATATTGACCGTGAAGGCTACAAGGCAATTGCAAGGCGAATCAAAGCTGAAGAAAACTTTAAGCCTTTCGTCGACGATTATCAAGGCAGTCCAAACGACCCTGGATATGGAAGAGTCAAAGACCTTTATGATAGGCTAAATGCTATCTACAATGAAGAACAAAGAAGAAGTAAGGAGTTAAAGCAGCTCAATGATGATTTCGATTTGATTACTGTTTCTGAGGGCTACATTGATACAATGAGAGAGCTTGTCATCACAATGGAGGAGCAGCTTACAGAAATGGAAAACTACCGCAACGCTATTGACGAAATCATCAACCGGTACGGGGACATTCCATACGAAGGCTCTGACAAAGCTCCCTCTTTTTATGCGCTGATTGCATTATCAACGATGCAAGGGACTACAGACTGGGACGCTTATATTGAAAGCGTTATCAATCTTCCTGAAGGTCACCCGGACAAAGTGTTTTCGGAAAAGCAAGCTCAGTGGTTTCAAACTCCTGAAGGGCAACGTTTTCTTGATGATGCATCTAACGGAGCTTTTTACAACATCTTAGAATCATGGGCAAATGAAGCCGAAAGCGGTCGTATGACAAGCTTACTGGACAGTATCGCTGAAGATGAGGTCGTAACGCTTAGCGATGCCCTTATGCCCTTGAACCGCTACATCAGAGAGTACACGGACAAAGTCAACGAGGCTATAGACAGATACGCTTCTTTGGTATCGGAACAAGAAGTATTGGATTCAATCAGAATTCAAGGAGAGCAAATTAAGGTCTTGCGAAACGCTAAAGCTCCTATGGTCCGTTCTGCTACAGCTTTTAGGGACCTTCTTTCCAGAGCACACGACCTTGTCAAAAAGTACCGCGAAGAAGCGAAGATGCTCGATGATGACGTGAAGAATACTAAACCACCGCGGAAAGACCAGGATGTAGATTACACCGAAGACCTCGATGACCTGCAGCGGATTAACAATATCCTGTTCGGCGGCAAGTTCAAGCATACCCTTTTCTCTACCACTGGCAACGACAGAGACAAAGAAGTCGTGCGCTTCAACCGCTTCCTTGCCCGTAACCGAAAGGCATTGCTCAAAGATTACGCTATCGAGTTCCATAGCGTAGAGTCCGCCCGGGAAGCAGGGCTGACCAGCTTATTCTCAAAGGAGCAGCTCGATATTGATGAAGAAGGCGGAGACAAGGTCATCAAAGCGGTATTCGTTGATAAGAAAGGTAACCCTGTTAAGATCGATACCGATGGCATGATCGCAGCTCAGGGTGTGTTCTACGCTACTGCTGTCATCCACACACCATCATACGACCGGCTCAATCCCGTTGCCGTACTCAACGAGTACCTGGCAGAGCATAACTCAACAGAGCAGGTAGACAGCGAAGCCGACTTGGCAACTAAAGTTATCACTGACCCGGTCTCCGGAAAAAGCATGAACGCTGAGGACGTTGCCAAACTGGCTATTGGCGAAATGCAGCGTCAGCTCGATAGCTTCCGTAACGATATCCTCCAGAAGATCAACGCTGGCGAAAGAGTATTCACCCGCCCTAACTTTATCAGCGGCGGTGTGCCTGCACGCAGCAACCCTATCAACGGGACCCGACAACGTGAAAGCCTGGTAGGGACTTTCGTCGACCAGATAGAAGACATAGACGAAATCCGGGTGGTCAGAGATGGAGAACGTTTGCTGCTCAATGGAAAGAGGACAGCCATGCGCCCAGGCTCCGTGGTAGCCGTCAACAAAGACGGTGACGCTATCGACGTTGTCCCCAGGAAGCTGAAGAATGAGGAAATCGACTTGATCCTTGACTTGCTCGACACTTTGCTCAACAGCGGGAAAGATCTCAATTCAAGAATTGATGCTATTCTGGAGTCGGGCGAAGATGTTATGCGCTTAGAAATTGCAAGATCTAGTGATCGATATCGCTTACTCGACCAACTCCTTTACTTCGGCTTGAATAGTTCTGACTTGTCCAACCTGCGGGCTATCTACTTCTATCAGGGCAAACTGGTCTTCGGTGACAAAGCAATCTTCGCCACGGATATCAAGAAGAGCAAAGAACTGCGCCAGTTCTTATCCGACAAGTTCCACCATATCTCCGCCAAGGTAGCAGAGTACCACCAGCAAAACCCTACAGCAACCTACTACCACCCCGTCAAAATGGAGAACGGGCAAGTAATCGTCAAAGCCTACGAGCCTAAAGGCGAAGTAGATGGCTATACCCGCTATCTGGTGGAGGAAAAAGTCGCCGCATCTGACCTCACGCCAACTTCCAGTAAGGCTATCGACAATTTCCGGCACCGCTACGCCACCTTCGAAGCTGCCGTAAAGACCGATATCGAAGCCTTTTTCCCGAAACCGAAGCCCAAAAAGCAGGCACCGAAAAAGGAAACGAAAGCAAAAGGCGCAAAAGGCGGTGCCGTATCTGGAAATGACCCCGTCGCAGCGGCTAATGGTGCCGTAAATGGGTCTAAACGGAAGCGTAAAAAGGGTTCGAGTTTAGGGGGCAAAAAGCCCCAGGTTACTTCTGAACAGCTGAAACAAGCTTTTGAGGAGGAAGGCAAAGGAGAAATTTACGAGCAGTACGAGAAAGTAAATAAGCAAGCGGAGCAAGCGTTTCCGGGAGGTTTAGGCGCAATGGCGTCGATGGGGGAAGGTATGATTGAGGACGTGATTAAGAAGATTGCGAAAGATTTAGGCTACGATTTAAGTGATAAGGAAGCGAAGCAATTAGCGGATTTTAGAAAAGAGATTTCTCAGAAGCGGAAGGAGCTTCAAAATACTGAAGGTCAGGAAAATAAAGAGGGTGAGCAAGGTTCGGGGAAGGTTCAGAAAAGGAGGGTCAAGAAGCGTAAACAAGTTTTTGACCAGGAGGGCAATCAGGATCAGGGTTTTCAGGTAGCAGGAGATAAAGAAAATCCCAATTCGAACCTGGAAAGGGATACTCAGGAGGACGAGTTGAAAGATACCTGTGATGATGAATGGTTTTAATAAACCCCAGTAAATCAGAAGGATAATGGCATGTCAGATAAGCAACCAAGGCTTTTTAAGTTTGGTGTATTCACGAAACGATAGTGTTTCGCAGGAGGAATTGAAGTGGGTAAAAGAGCATTATGGCCAGTTCCCTCCGGAGTTTTTGGTTAAGCTGGTTCAAAGCCGCGCGGTCGATGAATTTTTTGCCGCTTCTCAAATCATCACCGGCGAGTTTTTTGAAGACGCCCCCGACCGGTTTTCCCGCGCGGTAGGTTCCGTAGCAAATCTTTATCTTGAAGCCGAAATTGATACTGAGAAATTCGGCAAAGCGCTCAGCGACATGTTTGAGGTTGAAAAACCTCCACGACCTGCGGGCTTTGATAAGGAAGAATGGAAAATGTTACAGGAACTCTACTCTCTGATTGACGCTTTCGTGTATTCGAGCGAAAACATGCCCAGCGTAGAAGACATTTACGCCAACATTAAGCGCGGGGTATACAGGGACCAGTATGTCAGTTACAACGAAGGCATCAACGACGAAATCAAATACCGCAACAATCTTGCGTTTAATATCGGCGACAACGAGGTCTTACAGCTCACTGTATCGCAGCAACGAGAGCTGTTGGATGAATTTCATCAGCACTGGGTAAAAGAGCTTTTTGACAAGACCCGTATAATGGAAGAAGGCATCGAAGCTTTCAACAACCTGGATGCTGACGTTATCTACCAGGCTTACGAAGATGCTTTCGTCCGGTTTAAAGACAGGCTTGCATTCAGCCGCAATAAGTCAGCTAGGGTACTGGCAAAAAAGATTGGCTCAGGCTTCAATGTAGAGGGGCTGAACGTAAGCAAAGTAAACATTGGCTACAAAGACATTTTAGCTTCAAAAATCGCTCCAGACCGTGTAAAACGTTTCTGGGCTCTGTCGGAGGCTTTCTTCGGGGATGACGTAGACCGGGTCAATAAAAACATTGAGCAGCTCGCTAAGTACCACGTCGAGCATCTGCGGCAATATCACATCAACCTGACCGCCCACGAAACCGATTCGGAGAGCTACCCTGACCACGATACTGCGGAGTCTGACCCCGAAAAGGACGTTAAAGACTTTGCTTTTCTGAAGGAGTCATTCCGGTTTAGCCCTCAGATTGGTATACCCAATGCGATTAAGTTGCTGATTTCCTCGCTTCCAGACAGCGTCTATAGCGATGGCAGAGCACTTAAAAAACGTGGTGAGCATTTCGGGCTGGCAAATACAGTCTCCTTTGACACTGCTTTTAATGCTGTAGCCCAAACACTGGCAGGATCCACCGGCGATTATCAGAAGATGATAGCCCGCCTTGATGACGAGTCAGTCAAAGACCGTTTTCCTTATGTCGCCAAGCTTGTGGAGTACCTTGGCAGTACAGCCGCTAACGGTGACGAGTTTGCGGAAATGCTCCGTACACAATTCGTAACTACCTTTTCAAAGGCAATGAGTACGCACCTGGTAGCCACGATCAACCGAAGCTCAGGTGATATGGTCTTTGTCAACGGTAATTCTATGCGCAAGCAGGATGTCCTGTTCAAGGAAGCCAAGTCGTACTATAACGGTCAGCTTGTAACATCAGCTCGCAATAAAGTTGAGCTTAGCCCAATTCAGAAGGCTGCGGTAAAACGGTTTGAGAAAGTCTTTAATTCGGCTGACAGCTTTCCACTTAATGAAGAACTGCAAACACTTGAACAGTTCTACAGAGACCTGCTAGGCATCAATACTGAAATCCCGGACGAGCCAACATTCAAAGCTCTGCTGTCTCAGGCGAAGAAGATTTCCGCATACGGCTTAGACAAGCCATCACGGATGTTCAATACTTCGGGACGGACTAAGTCCCCTGTGCTTACCCGTATCAAAAAGGTAATCGAGATCGCTGCTCATTTCGACAACCGGGTTATCGAGCCGCAGCACTACGATGTTGAGAACAAGACCGTTTACTCGATTACGCTCCATAACTACCTGACTACGGTAACGAACCGGATGAAGGACATCGTGGAGGAGATACCTTTCCAGGATGGCGTAGACGACAGCGAAGTCATTGCTCAACGTAAAGAAGCCATTTACCAGGAGTTTCCTCATTTAGGCGGGATGTATAGCCGCAGCTCTCAGTTCATCGACGAGATCGCAAAAGGCAACGTCCCGGAGGTCGTGGTCTTTAACGGTATGGCTGGCAACGACGGAAGCAAAAGCACGTTGTCCAACCTCGACCCGGCTTCCCGCTATGCGCTCTACGCTAACGCCTTTCTGAAAGGCTACCATCTATTCCATCGGGCGGCAGACCGCGGTACCCAGCATGGGTTTGTCTTTCCAAATTCAGATCCGTTTATTAAAAATGGGAATACTCCAGCCGTAAACCGTATGGTCGATCACCTTAAGGACGAAATCGCTTCTGCGATGACTTTTAATGGAGTTGTCAGTTACTACACCGATGCGCTGGAAGAAAGCCCTTACCGGATATTTGCTGACATTTTGAAGAACAAGGCATTAAAGAGCCGGATTGAAAAACTGATGAAGCGCGGTGGCAGTATAGAACAGTTTTTTGACAAGCGCCAAAACCTTGACGCAATCAGGAATGACATAAAGAAATACTTTGACCTTAGAGCTACAGAAGAGGTTGAGCGCATGAAAGAGCTCGGTGTTGTTGTTGAAAACGAAAATGGTCGATATGATCTTGTCGGTATTGGCAAAGATGTTGCTGCAAAAAAAACAGTATCTGGGTCCTACAAAAACCTTAGCGAAAAAGACATAGACAGCTTAGCGCTTAGCATCGTTCAGGCTTCTACTGTTTCTTTTGTAGAACAAAGCAAAGTCTTCGTTGGCGATCCGGCTATCTACAAAACCAAAGACGGTCAGCCGGTAGACTTCTTCAAGCGGATGAGCCTTTTCGATGCGACCAAGCAAACGCTCCGTGTAGACGAAGACTTTCACAGGTTCCTCGATTCCCGCTACCCACGGCAAATCCACCCCAGGAGAAAGCGGACCAGCAAGTTCAATATCGCAGCAGTCAGTGACCTCGTTTCCGATATCAGCCAGGAAGCGGAAGGAGAATTCTTCAGAGAAGCTATACGGAGCCGTGTGCTGCAAGATATGATTGCCAGTGAGGGCTTGGACCCGAACAACATGACATCCGACCAGATCAGGGCGGTAGAGGCTCAGACCGATAAGTACTTTGATAAGTACACTAAGATCGAGGAAGCAGACGCCTTTGCTATTGCTTCTATCGACGAATACCGGGACATCCTGCTCCGTGCTGGCAAGTGGAACAAGAAAAAAGAAGAGCTGTATCAATACGAAATTTCCGTTGGCAAGGCGCTGGCAGCAAACAAGCCCATTCCGCTAAAGCCTGAAGGGCTGGAAGGCGTCCATTTTACAGTACTCAAAACGCAGTACGTTGGTCCAAGCTCTATTGCTGAGGAAACGCAAACACCGGTTTTCACGACCATGAAGCACATGATTATGCCGCTTGCCCCTTCAATGGCGGTTGCTGAAAATGGTGAGCAGCGTAAGCTTTTCGAGCTTTTGAGAGCGATGGGGCGCAGCCACGTAGATATTGTGCAGCTGGAATCCGGCGCTAAGTTTGGAACGCCAAAAAGGAAGAACCGCATCTACGATGAAGAGGGCAACGTCCGCATGGAAATGTCCTCTTACCAAGGCGACTACCGGTACTTCGGCATTCAAGTTGAACAACAGGAAAAACCTAAGACGTTGACTACCGGCGCAACTCAGGGGCATAAGATCATCCTTTCCGACCTGTACGAAAACGGCATGCCCATAGATGGAGAGCTTGGCAAGCTTGCAGAAGAATATAATGACCTGCACCGCAAACGGGTAAAGAAGGCTTTCAAGTTCTTTGAACGCCAGCTGGGCATAAAGCCTATGCGTCATGCAGGCAAAGAATACTTCCTTATCGAGGACCGTAACAAGTTTGCGGAGACCATCAAGAGCATGGTCTATTCTGGTCTTGTCCCTGACGACAACGTTTTGGACTCTATTGAAATGCTGCGAAAAGATGATACCTATGCGGAAGCTACGGTGTCCAGGGCGAAGATCGAAAACCTGATGATGGCAGCGATCAACCGCTCCATTATCAGGCAGAAGCGCAAAGGGACGATGGCGGCGCAGGTCCCCTCTACCCTATTTGAGACCGGCAAGCGGACAATGAAAGCAGCCAACCACCCTGTTGGCAATGCTTTGAAAACCTATCGCCACGAAGACGGGCAGATCAAAGGCATGCAGGTGCTTGTCCCTAAGAGCTTTTTTCCGGAGCTGAAGAACTATACTTTCGAAGAGATTAAGCAACAGGCACCGGAGGTCCTGGAAGCGGTTTCTGTCCGTATCCCTACGCAAAAGCTGGCAAACCTGGACCGCATTGAGATTGCAGGCTTCCTGCCCGAGCACATGTCGAATATGGTCGTCGTCCCGCCAACGGTCGTCGCCAAAGCCGATTCCGACTTCGACGTTGACAAGCTGACCATTTACACTGCCGCTTACCGCTTGAAGATTCCGGATGCTGAGATATACACCTACGTTGAAGACCTGGGGCTGGAAATCCCCGAAGGTATGTATGTTGAGGAAATGGCGGAATTCATTGACGATATCGAAGCTGGCACCCCGCTGACGATGTACGACCGCAAGCACCAGGAAATCTATGCCGCCTATGAGCAGATGAAAGAGCTGTATGCTACGGAGGCAGCCGCAGAGATAGAGTACATCAGCTACGAAGATAACCCGAATTCAAAGCAGGCTATCAACAACCGCATACTGGAGATCGAAAAGGAAATCCTTACGCACGAGCAGAATATAGGCGCTAACCTCGTCCCTGTGGACGACAGCCCACTAAAAGGCATCGTTGAAGAAGTAAGGTCACTGCGCCCTCAGAAAAAGAACCAGCGGTCGGAAACCCTGACCAGCACCGTGGAGATGAGAGTGCAGGTACAGAAGGCGGTAGACTTCCTTTCCGGAAAACGTGGCGTTGGGCAGACCGCTATCCATGATACGCACCATGTCCTTGCCCAGCAAGCCGGGCTATACCTCAACGAGAAGCGCAGTAAAATACCCTTTGAGACCAATACCATCGTCGATGAAGATGGCATGGAGCGGGTAAGCCTGGCGGGCATCACAGACCGTGGCGGGACCCGGATTTCCGATACTCTGGCAGCACTCCTTACCGCTTACGTGGACATCGCCAAGGATCCTTACATCTATGACCTTAACGCCCTGAATGAAGTGGCGAACACTATGTTTTTTATGCTCCGTATGGGCATTAAGCCGCGTGAAGTCTTCTTCTTTATCACACAGCAGGGCATCGTCGACTATATCCGGGAAGTGCAAAAATCCCGGTCTATCGTTGTCCGCTCTTCGGGGCTGTCCAAAAGCAGGAATGATATCCGAAAGGAAATGCTGGACGGCAACAAGCGAAAGATTGGCAGGATTACCGAAGGTATGTTGCGCACGCAGCTTTCTAAGCCCTCAGTGCCTGTACAGCGGTCGTTGCTCAAGGTATTCTTCCAGATGGAAGACTATGCCTCGGAATTCCAAAAAGTCGTCACTGCGGCGAATATGGACTCCAAGGGCGCACCCAAATCAATGGCTGCCTTTGCCCAGCAAATACAGGCAGCTAATGACGCTGTGAACTCCAAACTCTTTGGCAACGTCGACAAAGTATTCAACGGTACCTTCATCGGCGCTTTTTACGAAGAAGCTGAGAAAGCTTTCTCCGCTTACTCGAACGTCTATCTGACGATGGGCGGAGAACTAGGCAGGGAATTCCGCAAGATGGTAGACCGTGCCGTTGAAGCCTTCTATGGCAACGAAAAAGAACGGTTGCGCGACCGGATGAATGAGAGCTTTATCAACCACGTTATCCAGACGGCTTTGTCGGTACAGAAAGGAGGCGTAATCGCAGCTCATGGCATTGCCCATGACGATGTCTATCCGGAATTTACCGAAGAGCAAAGCCTGGCACGGGAAATCCTGGCAGTGAAGCGGGGCGACCATCCTGAAGTCGGTGAAGCCCTGGTCAACAACCGGTTTATCCAGCAGCTTATCCCCAATATCGAAGGGAAAAACAAGCACTATATCGAGCTGCTCAACGCCAGGCGTACTGCATACGATAAAAACGACCTGATCGACTCCTTCCGGGAAATCATGGAAATTTCTCCAACCCTCGGACAACGTCTTGTGCGCTTTGCTCTAATCCAATCCGGAGCCCGAAAGACCCCATTTGCGTTCACCGACCTGATACCAATTGAAATTTACAATCAGTATGTGCTGCCACAATTCCGGGCATACCGCGCCATCGCTAACAACCCGGACCTGCGCCAGGCAATGATGCGGCGTTGGTATGAGGACTTTTGGCGGCAGCACCCTGAATTCATCCCCTTTAAAGCTAGAGCACAAAAAACCGTCAGCAGGCTTTCCAAAAGCGCTGCCATCCCTTACCGGAAAACTCAGCGGATAATGGAGAATGTGAAGCTCCACCCTTTACAGCTCCTCGATGGCATGAACTTGCGCATAGCAACTGAAATAGAAGTCTCAACGCTGGGCGATGGGGTACGCAGGCAGCAGTATACTGCCCCCAAAGCCGAAGTGCTGAGCAAAAAGATTCAGGTTGCTGCCCGTAAGGTTTCCGGTAAAATGGACGGGCTGACACAAGATGAAATTGATGACCAACTAAACAACTGCGACGCTTAGAAAATGGCTTACTGCCCCAACCCCAACGACATACTGTACAAACGGCTAACCTCGAAATTCGGACCTGAAAAAGCCACGCTGATGTATGCCTCCATCAATAAGGAGGTTTTCAAGCAGTGGTATGGCGAAGGCAAGACCGACAGCGACGGCAACCCCCGGATGACCAAAGACTTCAACTTTGTCAACGAAGACGGCGAGGTGATCCCCGCTGACGAATTCCTCCTTTCTGAAGCGGAAATGCAATCTATGCCGGTCCGGGAAACACCACTGGAAAGCAACGGTGCCAGCCAGGATGAGCTGCTTGGCGCATTCCAGCAGACGGATGCCGAGATCGACGAAAAGAAAACGACCGATGTCCGCGGTCGGGAACGGTATATGGAAGCCGGTACCAACCGCGTCATTGCCAATCGGGTCACCGATGCCCAGGATGCTATGTTCCGCAGAGGCAAGACCGAAGAGGAAGTACAGGCAATGAATAACAGCCCCCGGTCTAAGTTCCTCCGAGAAATGGGGACTTTAGCCCACAGTATTGCGGAAGGCTATGCCAAAGCTAAACTGGCAGGGAAAACATACCCCAAACCATCAGGGATAACGCCTAAAGCATGGGCAGCACTGAAAAAGGGCATCGACCAGGTCTTTGACCAAATGCAGGAGTACCAAACCCGTATCGACCCCAACGGGAAGCTACAGGTACTGCCCGAGCAGAAGGTCTTCGATAAGGGCAAAGACACCGTTGGTACCATCGACCTGCTGTTCCTGTTCAGTGATGGCAGCGCTGCAGTCTTTGACTACAAGTTCATCAATTTCCGTACCGGCAGGAAGGGCAAGGTCCTTGATACGGAAGTCAGCCCCATCAAGGAGAAAAGCTACGACCTGCAGGTCAAAGAATACAAGCGGATCCTCCGGGAAGTGTACGGCGTAGACCGGGTGAGGTTCTCCCGCGTATTGCCCGTCAACATACAGTTCCCCTACAGCAAGAAAGCACCTTCCGGCTACAAGCCAACGATCAAGACAATGGAGATGGGGACTACGCCCTATACTGACCCGCTGCCGCTGGCTAACGAACAGACCGACGATGAGCGCCTGAACAAGTTTATCAATATCCTGGAAGGGATTAGCGACCGCATCGGTCGGGATATCAAAAAAGAGTTTGGCAACGAACGGCTGAGAGACCGCCAGAGCCGCATACGCAGGGCTATACGCGAGATCAGGCTCCGGCGCAACCTTTCCTATGTCCTGGATGAGATCGACCAGCTGCGGCGCGATATTAGGGAGCGGGCGAGTGTTGCAGACCCTGCCTCTGACGACTACATGGGCAACGCCGAGTTGGTCGACATGTATGAGACCCTGAAGGTCTATGCCGACTTTATCAACTATTCCAGGGACACGATGGCAGAAATGCGCAAATCAGACCCCGGAAAATACATGGAGCTCTCAGACCGCTTTGAGTCAACGTTCTCCGGCATCAAGCTGGATATTGAGACCGTCTATGAAAAGATGAAGGAGCGGGTAATGGATGCCGCCGCACAGCGCGATATACAGGGCATTGACGAAGCGCAGCCAGAGCAACAGGGCTTACTGTCACTGAATTCGCTACGGACGTTGTCAGACTACAATGACCCTGTTTTCAGGCTCCTGCGGGAATACATGGACGAAGTCAACTATGATGTCATGCAGAAGATCGATGGCATCGTGGAAAGAGTACAGGCAGCAAAAAACGACCTGTCCGAATGGGGAAAACGAAATGGCAAGAAAGGGCTGGCAATCTACGATGACCTGATAAACAAGAACACAGGCAACCTCGTAGCCCGGTTTTCTCAGGAATACTATGCCCGCCGAAGGGAGGCTATCGAAAACAAGGACGTTGCCTGGATGAAAGAGCACCACGTCCAGACACCGGAAATGAAAGCCCTCTTTGAGCAGCGCAAAAAAGAAACGTTTGCCACCTACGACCGCCTTTACGAAGACCGTAAGTACAACCAGCTGCAGAAAGAGAAATGGCTGCGCCGTTATGACCTGCGCTATGATTCTGCATGGCTGCACCGTGGCTTCCGCTATATGGAACTCAAAGACCCCGGTCGCTGGGAGAGCGAGCAGTACTGGAAGATCAAAGCTTCGCCGGAGCTGAAGCGCTTCTATGACCTTCATATCGAGCTGATGAAAGAGTTCCGTGATATGATACCGGAAAAGATCGGGCATAACTTTATCCCGAATGTCCAGAAAGACATCGTCGAATCGCTAATGGGCTCCGGCAAGTTTAACCTTCAGGAGTACGCTAAGAACTTCCTCAACTCTATGGAAGTCATTGAAGGCGACGACAGCTTAGGCATGACAGACCCGGTAACTGGCGAAGCGCTCTACCGCATCCCTATGCTATTTACGCATAAGCTCAGGGACAAAGACGGCAACGAAGACCTGAGCCAGAAGAGCTTTGACCTGGCACAGAACCTGGTCCTCTTTGCCGAAGTAGCGCACCGCTACCGCAACCTGAAAGATGTCGAGAGCGATATCCGGATGATGGAAGAGATCGTTGCAGAGCGCGACCAGATCGTCACCAACCGGTTCAATCAGCCTATTGTCGACCCGGTTTCAAATGAAGTACAGACCGCAAAAGGCAACGCTAACGCCAAGGAAAACTTCCGCCGCTTTGTCAATTACTATCTCTACGGACAACGTATACAGGACAAAGACCGCAAGGTTAAGCTCGGTGGCAGGGAATACTCCGCCAATAAGATGATCCGCAAGGCGCAGAGCTACTATTCGCTAAAGACGTTGTCCTTCAACATTATCTCCGGTGTTGGCGGTGGGCTTGGTGCGCTGGCAAATACCTTTATGACGGGCGCTCGGGCAAAGTTCTACACCAATACCGACATCGCTAAGGCGACAAAGACGTTGTCCGGGCTGAATGGAAAAGAAGCCTATCAAAAGGCACAGGCAGCCGCAGCATTCTTCGCTATTGAACAGGAAAACGTTAACCGTGTCAAAGCGGAGAAACTCTCAGCGTCAGCAGCTAAGCGTACCCTGACGATGCGCAATATGTATATCCTGCACCGCAAGCCGGAAGAGTTTGTCAACTCGACAACCCTGCTGGCGATGATGGAGAATTACGGGCTGGACGAAGACGGTACGCCAAGACGGTTAGACCGCCTGCCGGAAGGGACAAAGTCGCTCAGTGAGCTATCCTATCTGGATGACAACGGTAAGTTCAAGATTGACGGCATGACTGACTACGGCTATCGCAGGTTCCGGGGCATTGTCCGTAAGGTAGCCGGTAAAAACCGGGGCAACGCTAACGATGAAGATATCGACCTGGCACAGACAACGCTGCTTGGGGGCTTGCTCATGCAGTTTAAGACCTGGCTCCCGGCACTGGTGCAGGAACGCTTCGGAAGTACGCGCTATGACGCTGTATTGGACGAAATTGAGGAAGGTCGCTTCAAGGTGGGAATTTCAGAGTTGATCAGCGATGGGATGCTGCCAACGGTGAAGCGGGCGGTGGAGATCGGAATGGACTTGATAAGCTTCGGGATGATACGTACAGACGTAGACTTGAAACTTGCAGAAGCCAGGTTCCAGGAATGGAAGAGCAACCCTGTCAATGCCCGTATTGCCGAGCAGCAGGGGCTGACGCTGGAAGATTACATCCACATGAGGCAGGGGCAGTTCCGCGCTTTCCTGTTCGAGGTGCGCACCTACGCGCTTATCCTGGGGTCGTTGTATGCGCTGGCAAGTATCGACCTGGACGACGATGACGAAGCCGACTATAAGGACGTATGGGCGATGAGAAAGGTCGCCGATATTATGGATAAAGTCCAAATGGAAATCGGCTTCTTCTTCTCGCCAACGGAGATACTGCGCACGGTAAAAACACCTATCCCTGCAGTCAATCTGCTCAACGATTTCTACAAGATGATGATGAATACCTTTGACGAGGGGCGGGACTTGATCGTAGGCGAGAATAACGATGCCGACCGGGCGAATGAGCTACACTATTTTTTCAAACTGATTCCGGGCGTTAAGGCGCTGTCACAGTGGTTTGATGTACTGGAGGACCAAACAACCGAATGATGCAAAAAGCAGTAGATAAGGGCTACTGCTTGAAAAGGATGTAAAAAAATAGTCAGCTTTGTTCACCTTGCATCTTTGCCTTTACGAAAAAAGCCACGGGCAAGCATTAGATTTTATAAAGAACAGAGTAATTGACCGTTAAAGAGATCCAGTAGAAAACTTAAAAGAGCCATTCCAGATATCTACTCGTTTTCTACCTGGAAACCTAAGCAAACCCATGGCTGTGAAAACAGAATTAACTTATACTTTACAGAAGTTATCGTAAAAGTGAGACTAACGGTTCCGCAGTTACATAAAAGCAGTAAAGAACCATTATTCAAATAAATATGCACACCTCGAGAAAATCGCAGATATGTTGAAGTTGGAACCGAAAGCCTCACAAGGGCTCATGCGTTCACAAGCCCCTCCCCAATTTAAACTAATGCAAACTAAAAGGTGCACAAAGCACGCTCACTCAATTTGCCCTTCATTTGACATTCCAAAAATCAGAAAAACCAGAGGGTGCCGTAAAATATATTCTTACTTTTTGTGACAGTTAATTGGAATTATTTACACGTAAAAAACATGATCTAGGTATATATTATTCCGAATTACGATTTAAAAAGGAATAATATTCTAAATATCTCACATACGCTTCCTATATACTAGCTTTATAAGAATCAAATATATGAAAATAAATTAAATACAAGTAACACATATCCTTCGGCACAGTATGCGCTGAAATAACGCTTAGGTCCCCCATTCATCGAGCAGGTACATAGGGAAATGAGCTACACTATTTTTCAACCTGATTCCAATCTTTAATGCACTGAAGGATCAAACAACCGAATGATGCAAAAAGCAGTAGCCAAAGGCTACTGCTTGAAGAGGATGTAAAGAAAACAGTCTGACTGGAGCGCTATTTGCTTTTGCCTTGAATTAAAAAGGTCATGGGCAGGCATCGGTTCAGCTGGGAAACTGGAAGAATAAACACACTGGGGGAACCAGCTCGATAGTGTTGAGAGAAATTGCCGTACAAACAATTTTATTTTCTTCCTACAAACCTAAACATACCCATGACAACTACTGAATGAACAAACAATACTGATTTAATCTTAGATTGTCAAAGTATTAAGTGAGACTAACGGTTCCTTAACTTTACAACATTAGCATAAAAAATAAACGATTTCTCAATAACTATACATCAATGAAAGAACAATGTATTGCTGAAGTTGGAACCGAAAGCCTCACAAGGCTGAATTGGATTCGTTAGACCTCCTCAAGTATATACTGGCTGAAAGAGATATGAGGTACAAAAGGACACACACACAACAAAGATTGTACCTCATTCCCTTTCCGATAAATCAAAACAAAGAAGAATTACAATAGGGTGCCATACGGTTAATTGTTTTTTGTGACAGCAAAATGAAATCCATTGCTCCGGTAATTTCTTTTTTAAAGCCTTTTTAATTCGGATTTATGCTATAAATCCAAATGTTGTTCTTTTCAATAGGTTAAATAGTTTCCAGTTGGTGTTCTCTTTGCTTTATAAATATAAATCACTACAATATGAGTGACATTGACCTTCCCTCGTAATGCGCTTTAACAGGACATTTTTTAAACTTTTCCCAATAGGCAGATGCTATTCGGGCTCAGAAAACCCAATAGCGTACACCGAAACAGTAGGCTCTTTGTGCAAGACGCAAACGGCAACGTAGTAAAAAATAAGAGGGGAAACCCGAAGGTCTCCCCTTGGAAGGCTATGTGGTATATCGGCTTGATTATTAGTTTTTTTTGAAAAAGGACTTAAAAGATTAACCAAACTCCAAGTTTTCCCGTACAAGCTCTGACATAAGGCAAATAATACCGCCCATGATGAACAACAAGAGCTTAGCAAGTATAGCTGCTGTAGTGTCTATGTCTACCGTTGTAACATACTTTGGGAGTGAACCATTGTTTATATTTTTGCATGGCTACGGTCTTGACCATTGGTTGTACAGACTCTCAGGTCTGTTAGTCTTATTTTCTGTTTTGGCATTACTGTTTGGACGGCTGCTTCACAGCCTCTTTTGTGCTTTTTCGCTTTTATTCTATTTTCCAATAGCCTTTTATGGGGTTAATTCAGTTGTTTTAGCTCCCCAGGCGGGTGAACCAATAACTTGGGTTGAATATTCTGCTGTAGCTGTATTTTATCCGCTTTTATTAGCGCTTTTACCAGGATACACATTGTTCTTGCTGTATACAGAGTATTCTAATGCTATGCCAGATAAAACAGACAAGCATTTGTTCCTTTCCCTAAGTGTAAGCATTTGTTTTAGCGCTATCGCTTCGTTCTTATTAGCCTCTTTATTTCAAATCACGCCTAAATCTGCTTTCTCAGGGTTCTTTCCTAACGGTCAAATTGAATATAGCAGACCATTCTTTCAATCGTTACTATTTCCTTTACTTTCAATTGTCATTTTCCCAATTGTCATGAATTTTTCAAAGCGGTTTTCAAAGTATTAGCATTATAAGATATATCGTCAGTTAATACGTAAGCTCAAGAAAGTATGAATCGCTCGCTTCATTTGTTGCTGAAAAGTCGAAAGAAACGGCACCGCTTGTAAAAATAGCGTACACCAAAACAGTGTACGCTATAAATAATTAAAGCTAAAACAGTCTCGCTTGCCCACCTTTGTCCAATCCATACCATATCGCTGATGTACTTAGTAGCACAAGTACTGGTCTACGGATTCGCTTGAAAAAAGGCACGAGCAAAGCCCATAGGGGTTTCGCTACGCGCGTTCTTTTGCTTCGAGGACAACTTATGCATCTTGCTCCCTAAAAGTGGAAGTACAGGCGTTTGTGGAAGCCTGGGGTTGAAGTTCCCGTACAGAAATGTTTCTTTGGTGTACGGGTCTCCATACTGCCAGGGCTGGAAAACCAGTTTAGCCGGACCGATTTCCGGGACAAGCTTCCGTATCCTGCCCCGAGGGTTTTCGATCACCCACCATACGGGGTCCAGCCACTCGACAATTGCCAGCGTTGCCAGAGTCATGCCAACGAAGAAGTCCAGCCGGTTATCAAACTGTACTTCTGTCCCTTCGTAGGGAGCAGGCTGGTTTTCTTTTTCTTTCCACCATCTTGAACCGGAACTGGCAAAGTCTGTGCAGGGTACTGCAGCGAGGATCCCGTGGACAGTATTCCCTTCCACCCGGTCAAGGTTTGCCCCGACAAGGGTATGCTCAAAGATGTCCTGACCGCGTTGAATGTCCTGCTGGATAACGTGGTAGCCAGCCTCTTTGTAGGGGCGGCTCCAGTTACCAGTGTAGTCGAACAGCGACAGGATGGTCTTCATGTCCTGATCGTGATATTTACCCACTCATCAGTGGTATCAATTTCAACGGAAGCTTCCGGAAAAGCTTCTTCGATATTGGCTTTGATCTCCTGGGCTTTGTCCCAGTCACGCTGCCCGTAAGTTCCGGCTCCTACATCACCGCTAAACCGGGTGGATGCCAATAAAAAGTTCTCTTCTTGTTCTTCAACATCGAACCAGCTGAGAAAAGGCTTAAAACGATTCATCTAATCTTGGTTTTAAGGTTTACTTCGATGAGTATTTCTTACCAAAGCCTGCCCTGCCTGCCCATATCCGGGCGGTAAACAATCTTCTTGCGCTTGTAAACCGGCGGCAGCCCACGCAGCTCCTCTTCAGTAGTGTACTTCTCGATATTCCGTACATGAGACCGGTAGACCCTGGCACCGTCCTCCCACTCATCGAGCAGGTACATCAGGAAGTGGTCTTCGTAGAGGTAGTACCTGACGTTGGTTTCATCGAACCGGCTCCACTTCTTCCGGAACAACGCTGTCCCGATCGGAAAACGCTGGAAAGCTCCTTCAGGGAGCTGTAGAGCACTGAGGGAGCCTATTTCAAGCACTCCACCTGTTTGGTGTACGGTCTTCAGCTTTTTGCGCCGCCGGGCAGGCAACGGTTTGTACCGTGGCTTTTTAGCGGCTCTGTTCGGCAGTTTTTTGATATACCGGTCTGTCATGCCCGCTGCTCCTTTGAACGCCATTCCTCGACCGTTTTCACGGCTACCAGGCAATGTTCAGGAGTTTGTCCGAGCTGTTCAATGCGGACGAAGCCTTCTGCTGTACTGCCGTAGCCGGAGAGCAGCGTGCTCAGCTCCTTTGTCCATTTTTCAAAGACAGCTTTTGCGGGATCAATAGCGGTAAGTAACTCCTCCTTTTCAAATACCGTTATGCGGTCGGGGATATGAGCGAATCCTTTAACACGGAATAGCGGTAGGTCTCTTACTTCGATAGCGTAGACCTGTACTTCGTATTCACCGTCAAGACCAGACTTCGTAGTCCAGGTCCCGGATATCCCGTAGCTGAATACGGGAACGCCCTTCTTTAGCTCAGGGATATTTTTACGGTAGTAGAGGTCAGCGCCGGTCGCCTGGCGGAGGTCTGCCAGGACTTTCTTAGGGTCTGCGGTTTCACCGTAAAGACCAACATCCGGGCATTCTATCCTCGGATGGTTTACTGTTACGAGATGAAGTTGCATCCATCTGGAATAAAAGCTCTTCGTAGAGCTAAATGAAAAGGGCAGCCTGTGTAGGCCGCCCTTTGTACAAATCCGTTTTCAGTCTAGTTTCTGGTGTAGGTTAATGAGAGCACAACTTTCTGTTCTCCCCTCTGCAATGGCAATAGGCTTAAGCTTGCCCTGTACAAACAAACCAGCGAACCACTTCCCGTTCTCCAGTCGTTTGGTTTTGACTTTAGCAGGCAAAGCAACAGGACTTCCATTGCTGTAAACAGAAACAGACTGGATTTCAACGCCAGTCTTCTCCATGTTACATGTAATGTTGGTCTTCAACCACATCCAGTGAGTGGTCGACTAAATAAGGAAATCGTTCATATAGACTCCCCTCAAAGCTTTTCAATTTACTCTGTGTCTCAAATGCCAAATGAGCCACAAATGTACACGTTTTGTTTTTGGGAACAAGCTTGAAAAGCTCGATCATAGTGAGCTCTTCCAACGCTAATTGAAATTGCCTTTCGTTGGCGAGAATGATTTTCGCGACAAAGATAACCAGGTATTTGTAGCCCAGTTTCCTGTAATCAATTTGTAATCCTTCCTTGAAGAACACACCTTTCTCAAAAAGTTTCCTTGTCCTACGCAGTGTAGGACCTTCTGAAAGACCGATTTCAGCAGCCAAATCTTTATTCGAAATTCGTACATCACGAGACAAAATTCCGATAATCTTTTTGTCGACCTCATCGATCGGTAGTTTACGAGGCATATAACAGGGTATTGAAATAATAATGCTAATAAAGGTTGAAAACAGTCTGACCTCTCCACAAAACTAATATTTTCTTTCAAAGATTTATTGTACGCAGTGAAAGAAAAAATGTTTCTTCAGAGCTTTCCTTCGTCGGCAAAGCTGTAGTAAGAGACCCCTCCGATAATAAGGTGGTCCAGCACCGGGATATCGAGGCTTTGCCCTGCTCGTACCAGCTTTTTCGTCAGGTCGATATCTGCCTGGCTGGGGTAGAGATTCCCGGAAGGATGGTTATGCGCAAGGATAACGGCAGTTGCCTTGTTTTCCAGTGCTTTTCGGAATACAATCTTAGCATCGACAACCGTCCCGGCAACCCCTCCTTGCGAAATCATGGACTTCGTAATCACTTTGTTGGCGCGGTTTAGGGAGAGGATCCAGAACTGTTCGTGGTCGAGGTCTGCAAGTGTGCCGTAGATGATATCGAAGGCATCACGGGAGCAATTGATCTGCTTAATCCACGGTGCCCCCTGGATGCGCTTTTGCAGGATGCTCATCGCGACAATAGCTCTCGCTTTCTTAGTGCCTACACCGGGGATCCTGCGCCAGTAATCTTCGCTTTGCACCTTCAGCGAGTGGAGGTTTTCACTTTCGTTGATCATCGCTCTGGCTTTCTCGATGTCTTCGTAGGAGCCGTCTCCGATAACCAGTGAAAGGATTTCTACATTGCTCAGAGAGTCGATACCGCGTGTCCTGATCTTGTAGTCCAGGGTTTCTTCTTTTACAAGAGTGCGGCGTGGGTCTTTGAATAATTCCATGTTTGATGGCATAAAAAACCCCGGCTTTGTAGCCAGGGCAGTTTACTTATGATAATGTCTGTTGTTGGTCTATGCGCAGTTGACGGTAAAGTCGACCACGTAATCGGCGATGTCCTCGACTGGCTTAGGGTTTTTCAGCGTACCGCGTTCTCCAAAGCACAGCCGGTTGTCGCTGGGGCGATTGCCTGCATACAGTAGCTTTTGCGCATACAGGTCAACGACCTTTGCCGGGCGCTCAAGGTCTGAGGATAGCGGGTGAACAGGCTGAGCTTGCTGTTTAGGCTTAGTCATCAGACCCAGGTTAGCAGTATATGACCGTATGCCGAACCGCAGCTTTGCTATCGCCTGGTGTTTCAGGTAATGCTCTGCCTCGGTCGCTTTCGGCGGCTCAGTAAGCGCCAGCATAGCCATTGCTTCTTCGTAGCCGCAAATGGTTGGCATATTGCTGAAGCCCAACAGGCTTTCCTGTCCCTTTAACTCCTGAAGAGCAGCGTAGACCGATATCTGCACTTCCCGCCGGTAAGCCGGGCTGGTACTGATAAGCTCCAGGTTTTTGACGGTATCGTACTGAGCTTTTGCCAGTACTTTGTTGAAAAAGAATTCAGTGTATTTCATCAGGATTAGAATTCATAGCTGCGTAGCTATGCGTACATGTAGCCCTTGGCTCTTTCTTCAATCTCGGACAACGTCCCTGGCGTAATCACTTCCATTGCTGCACGCTTGAAAGCATACAGCTCCGGGCATTCGCCGAGTGAGACTTCGTTCATCCGGCTGCAAATCTGACCCCGCAGGATATTTTGCAATTCCAGGACCATCTGAAGGACGGTAGGGTCTTCTCCTCTGCTTTTTTTCAGCGGGATTCTTCGCTCCAGGCTGGCGATATCTGCCTCCACCTGAGCTTTCCAGTGTTTCAGCTTGATCATATCTTCTTCGACAAAGACATCGCTGCTGGTAATCCCAGCGTTGGTGTTTACAATTTCCATTTTTACAGTTTTTGAATGTGCTTTTGACTGCCGGGCTTAGTGCAAACAGAAAGCCTTGATCTTCGTAGACAAAGCTTCCTTTAGCAGTTAGGCTTCGATCAGGTCTCTGGCAGCGTCAGCAACCAGTACATGCGCTCCACGGTAACTCCGTATCAGGCTTACCACCCGTTCGACGCAGTCTCCAAACACGTAAGAAGCCCCGATATCGGCAGAGAGGTAGAGTGTTTTACTCAACTCATCCCAGCGCCATTTGCGGGCTCCTGCGCCGCTTACGCGCAGCTTCCTGACCATCTTAGGCTCGATCTCCTTAAAGACGCTGAAGGGGCTGAAATCAATGCGCTCGCCACGCTTTTTGGCATCGCGCATTTCCCGGTAGAAAGGCTTTGTCCGCAGAATCTTACGGAAAATCCAGTACCAGCCAGCGCCCATAATATCGATCAGTTCCTGCTCAAAGGGGGACTTTGCCACAACGCTCCATTCGTTGAGCGGGATGATGATCTTACCGTCTACGGTACCGCGGTCGTGTACCGACATATAGCACTTGTCACAGGCAAGGCAGTCTTTGACTTTGTCCCTGGTGATGTGGAAGTTGCCCCACTTCGTATGGTAGACCAGTTCATGGCAATGCCAGAAGACATAGTTGTTCATCGTAAAGGCAAAGTCCTTACGGAAGACGCCTTTCTCGATATCTTCCTGCTTGTGGAAGATGGCTTTACCTTCGCCAACGATGATCTTGCCTACGGGGACCCGGTGACCGACCTTTGCGGGTTTGACATAGACCGTCCCGTGATTAGCGCCCGGATTCGCTTCCATCCAAATTGCTCCGGAAGCATCCGTTTTCTGGATAGCAAGTTGAATAAACTCGATACTCATTACTCGTTTGGTATTACCCCTTGGGCTTTAAGCGCCCAGGTACTCGGTTCGTAAATGACTGTTTTGGGAGTTGTGGCGTTGTGGTTGAGTGCGGCATTAGCAAGCGGCAACAGCGTGCGCAGCTCTTGCTTTCCCAGGCGGTCATACATCGGCGACAGGCGTACTTCCTGGCTGACGTATGGGTAAGAGCTAAGCGTCAGTACGAAGCTCATATCCCTGATACGCCACTGTTTCGCTGCTTCGCCGAAACGCTGGAATAGCCATTTACGGAGTGCCCGCAGATACCACACTTTCTGCCGGTAGTAGTGGTATTTCTCAACAGACCGGTTGAACTCAGCAATGGAGCTGGTGGATTTCAGGTCCTTTATCCATGCCGTTTTCGTGGCATGGTTGAGAAAGATACGGTCGAGCTTGGCTTTGCAGGGCAGCTCACTGCCACCGCTAAAGCGCTCTTTCCAGAATATCTCCTGCTCATTGATGCACTCCAGCTCTTCTCCCGTTGCCGGGTCTACATCATAGACCATTTCCGGGAAGCGGCTGACAACGCTGTCATACATGCCCTCGATGATGTTGCGCTTGTCATGCGGGCAGATGATAGCATCCTGCACTTCCGCCATCAGGAAGAAGTCGTTGTGTTCCGTGATCTTTTGTATGCGGTCGTTCTTGGAGTAGGACTTCCCCCACCCTACTTCCACACAGGCTTGGACGATCTCCTCGGGCTCGATCTCGTTAATGTCCATAGCAATGGGGTACGCTGCTCTGAGGAACTGTAGCACCTTCTTCATGCCGGAAGTAAGGCTGCGTTCGCCAGCGTAGATAAACCGCTCAGGCTCCAGGACTTTGGCGTGGAACCATCCGCCAAGGTCCGTTGAGGAAGTGCTGAATGATATTCTGCCTTCCAGAAAGGCGCGGAACTGCTCCGGTGTGCCATCCCGGGAGGCGGGGTCGATGTAGTTCAGGCTGGTATTGCTTACCGCCCTGACATCATAATAATCCATGAAGTGAAAATTGCCGGCTTCGTAGCCAGCAGGTTTGTAATCGTCAGGCTAGAGGTTGTTGAGGTCCTCTTCCGCAGCCTGTAGCTTGTCTTCGTACAGCTGCCGGAGTGGTGTGTCTTCCGGCGCATCGTACATGGCGATGTGCTTATGGCAGTCCCGGATGACTTCTTCTAAGTACGCAGCATATGCGTCACGGTCTGCGCTGTTAGCATCAATCGTCAGTTTCGGATGAATAGTTTCTACAACCATAATCCAAATTTTATTGCTCTAAAATCAACAGAATTCTTGTGTTTAAATTGTTATGCGAAAGATTAAATCGTTGGTTTCAGCGTGCGAACTCTCTACCTCCTGTGCGCAAGATCTTGCCGGATCCAGTCGTACAGCTTTTCATCATCCTCCCGTGCTTTCTCCGCTTCAGTAACGGACATCTGACCGCAGCGGACCAGTAAGTCATAGAAGTTGGCGAAGTCTATGTAGATATTGCCGTTCCTGGCTTGCTGATGGTTCCTGACGCGGTCTTTGACGCTCTCTATAGAATGGTTAAGGTGGATGTCGTCAAGGTCCTGCCAGCGCAAGCCAAAGGGCTGGTAGCCGATATCCGTAGACAGCTGATAGCTGCGCCAGTAAATGATCTCGATGTCCAGCCATTTGCCCTGTAGGGATTCCAGCCGGTCAAATGAAGCCTGCATCCGGCGACCAAAGAAAGGTTCGTGGTCTGGCAACGCTTTGTAGCGCCGCTTGACAGCGTCCTTAGAGACAAGCCCTCTGGCTTTCACGCCGGGGCTGCGCCTACGGTACTTTTCCGGTTTCATTGTTCCAACTCTTTCCATGTCCCGTAAACTGGCGTTACTGCCTTTTTGAACTTATCAAAGCTTTCACCTTCGTAGGACTTCAGCTTCTCTACGATAGTCTCTTTGATCTTCCGGTTTTTCTCATCCCGGTCCCAAACGAGCTTGATGACCTCTACCAGGATAATCGTACCGTCCTCATCGGTGTCGACCCTGATCAGGTCGAACTGGGATTCGTGAGCATAGGACTTTCCCTTCTTACCGGATTGCGTTGAATCTTTCATAATAGCTCTTTTTGCTTGCCGCCCATCTGATTGACCAGCTGCTCCAGCGTACGGTAGTCTTTGCGCTCTGTTACGCGCTTGCCGCCGATCTTACGGAACTGCTTGCCCGTATCCGTCCAGATGAACCGCTTCGGTGTAAAAATATCCCTGAAAGCATTCGGCACTTTGACGAGCTGGATAACATGCCCGTAGAGCTGGTATACCATAGCGACTTTTATCCGTACCTCCCGAGTCATATTATTGAAGTCGAAGGCAGGCTTTACCTCAATGAACGTTGTCGGTCTGCCGTCAATATCCTGTGCGATAAATGGCGGCAGTTTCCGGTAGGACCCGCCAGGTTTCCAGAACAGGCAGCTCTCCGCTTCTGGCTTCCACACGATCTTGAAGTCACAGGTGTATTTATGCGCAGACCACATAAATGACTTCTCCTGCTTCCTTTTCGTCTTCAGCTGCTTCTGGTAGGGGATGTCTAACCGTTCAGTCAGTACCCACGGTGGCGGCTCGTACTGAGCGCCGACTATCCATCCTCCTTTTTTGAGGTCCCTAAGCAGCCATGAGAAGTACAGCTCTTCGTCACTGTTAAACTTCTGCCGCTCTGCTGTTAGCTTCCGGTTTGCGCTTTTCATAAAGCTGGTCTGCGTTTTTGGTCCAGTGGATGATATACCCTTTGAAATCCCGATTGAACCACTGGAAGAAATCGTGAGTACTGTCAAAGCCGTCATTGATAGCCAGTTTACGGACTTCATCTGTACTAAGCCTGCGCCCGTTGACCAGGACAACGACTCTGCTTTGACCGGGGAAGATTTCCCAGTGTATAGCAATCTCGTCGATGTGGGTACATGTCAGGGTAGGTGCAAATTGCAGCCGCGACGTTGACCGGTTGAAGATTGCCAGATGCAGTTTATCGCCAACCCGTATCTGGCGTTTCCTGCGTGGAGCCCGGATGGTGTGCTTCTTAGGGTGGATGACTTCGTAGCCATCGGTATTGATGTAAATACCTATTTTGTCCTTAACAATCTGGCTTGCTTTAACCATAAGCCGCATGCGGTCTCTTTTGCTGATCGTGCCTTCTTCTTCCAGGGACTTGATGATCTTTTCGACAAAGCCCGTATACCACTGCACTCTGCCAAGTTTGGCGTAAATCTTGAATGATAGCGTCATTGCTTTGCTTTTAGAGCAGCCCAAGCTTCGTAGAAAGGGCTGCATACTTTTTACTCTTCTTCATCGTGCTTGGTGGAGCCAAAGCCACCGGTGCCACGCTTGGTCTCATCGAGCTTTGCACGCTCAGAAAAGGTGGGACGTTGCCCGGAAGGCGTGATAATGAGGATTTGCCCGATCACATCACCAACCTGATAGTGCTTCTGGCTGCGCCGCTCCTCGGCAGGCATGTGCGCTCCATGGAAAACCATTTTGAGCGTGCCTCGGTAATCGTTGTCGATAAGCCCGATGGAGTTTGCCAGGCGCAGGTCAACGTCTTTACCGATACGGCTGTTCGGCAACAGCAGTACAGTATGGGTCTTGCCCGGCTGAAGCGCTATGCCGGTATCGTAAACGACGATCGGTACACCGGCATCGTTGACGCTGTACTCCCGGCTTACTGCCGTTACATCAGCGCCACGGCTTTCCTCTGTAGCGTACACAGGTGTTGTTGCGCTTTTGTCAGCGCGTTTGAAAAATACCGTCTTACTCATATCAATTGTCCGATTAATGATTCCTTGGCTGTTTCTACCAGCCGCATAGCTTTCTTAGTGCCAGCTCCGTAGCCTCCATGCAGCCGGATGTAGTCGCTGATATCTTTTGCTCTGTAGTCCCGCGTCCCGAAGCGCCCGTCAGTAAGGAAAAAGACGGGCAGGTCGAATTTCCTGCGCAGGAAGTTAGCCCACTTCACTCCGGTACGGTCGAAGTCGTACATCACAGCGACGAAGTCAAACCGCCGCTGTAGGTCCGGTATGACCTCACAGAGCAGGTGGTACTGGCTTTCGCCCTGCGGAGCGATAGCAGGGATCTTCAGGTCATAGAATGCTTGTACATCCTTTCTGGACTTCGTGATCACCAGGAACTTGCCTTTTGGCGGCAGCTGAGCATAGCCTTCGATAATATCAGCATACCCGCTCGACGACATAAACCTTGGGCGTTTGCCTTTAGGGTCTCGGTAGGGGAAGTATAGCTTGCACTCGCCCTGTTCGCCTGTGGGGTACACATAGCAGCGGCTCTCCGGAGTAAAAGCATACTTTCTGCGCCCTTTGATCAGTATCTCTTTGGCAGCGAAAACAGGGAACTTCTCTCGGGACAGGGGCGAGTTGAAGTTCCTCCAAAAGACTTCGTCGTCCATCGACCACGCATCCTTTCTGAAGTAGATCTTCACTCTTGCCTTGCTCCGCCCGGCATTCTTCTGCTCGGTAATCGATACCTGAATATTGGCGTGTTTCTTAGGCTTGCGCTGAGCAAACTCAACGGTCCGGGTGGTCACCGTACGCTCCCAGGGGTTGATGCCCCAGGTGGCTTTTACTTTCTCCGCAAAGGTCTTAAAGTCCCATCCCCGCTTTTTGAGGACTACGTCGATAGCGCTAAGGTTATCGCCTGACGTAAAGTCTTTCAGCCGCAGGTGGTTGTGCCAGTAGTACCACTTGCACGATGGGTTATTGTCTTCGCGAAGTGGTGAGCTGATACGCATCCCGATAACAATAGAAGTACCGAGGAACTCCTCCGCAATAGCGCGGTCAAAGTCCTTCCCTGTTTTCTGCTCGACCTTGATCTTCAGGTCCTGAAAGTTATTATGGGAAGCTTCGTTAAGATTGAAATACAGTTCCATTTCGGATGCTTGCAGGGTTAGAAAATAGGGGGCGCATGCGATTGTGCACACGCCCCAAAATCACCTAACCGTGATTAAAACCCGAAGTCATCGGGGAAGTCATCGTCTTCGCCCGCCATATCGAGGTCACTACCGTCAAGGTTCAGGTCTTCCCCATCCTCAGGGAAGCCATCGCCATCGCTGCTGCTGCTTGCGGCAGGCTCGTAGTCTTCAGGCTCAATCTTATCCTGGCTCTTGATTACGATGCCACGCTGCCAGTCTTCGTCCATGCCAAGGACGTAGATATTATCTGCCCAGCGCGGGGTGCAGAAGTAGTCTTTAGGGTTGAGCACTACCTTCCACGCTACCCGGTGGTTGGGTTCTGCTTTTTGAGCAGCCCAGCAGGCTTCACCGACAATACGGGCGGTTTCCGCAAAGGACAGCTTGCCCTTGTAGCCCATCTCTTTGAGCTTTTCAGCAAGGCTCTGCATCTGCTCTTTCGACTTTGCCAGCATCAGGACAGCGTCTGCGTAGGAAGGCGCAAGCTCTTTAGTCTCTTTGACTTCGTCACCTTCGCGCTTTACCCGGGAAATCGCCGTAGGGTTGCCGTCATCGTCCTGGTCTTCAACCATCAGCCCCATCTGTAAGGCGGCAGTAATCAGGTTGGAAGCGCCCAGGTACTTGTTGGCTTTAAAAGCCCGTACAGCCTGCATCAGAACGCCACTGGTGTTCTTGATGGATTTACGGTTGCGGTCTTCATCATCGCCCATAAATGGCGCGAGGGTCTCGACCGTGATGTAGAGGATATTGTGCTCGGTCTCCTGAGCCAGGGACCACTCCAGCTTTTCTACGCCAGCGCTGCTGACTTCCGGGCGGCGGGACAGTTTCACATTCTGGAAGATCCCTCCCTTATCACCGCGGTTCAGGTAGGCGGTGCCTTTCTGCTGCTTATCGTTCAGTAGATCGTCAAAGCTGAAAAATGTTTCCATAGACATATGTCTTGCTGTTTAAAGGTTAAGTGATAATGAGGCTCCGTAGCCTCGTCAATGGTCTGAGCAGGATTTACTTTTTGGCAGCGTTCGCTTCGATATTCTCCAGCTGCAACTTCACATCTTCGCGCATGGAGTACCTGGCACTTACCATGGCTACGCTGACTTGCCCTTTGGCAATCGCTCTGGTGACTTTGTTCCAGGTTTCGTTGCCCGGTGTAAGAACCGGGAGCTTTTCGCCGTTTGTCGGCTGCGGCTTCTGGCTGAGCTGCACCTGGTCGCGCGGGTTGCCATCGGTATCGTCTTCGGCGGCAATACCGAGCAGTGATGCCATCGTATACCGCTTGGCATAAGTGATATCGCTGGCGAAGTCCTGCATTTTCTCTGCTGCTTCCAGGTCCATGTATGCCTGTAGCCACTGCCCGGACTTATGCATCAGCCGGCAGTAGACTCTGTTGCCTGCCAGGATGTGAGTGATTGCCATTCCGAAGTTGCCAAGACCATGCTCTCCGTAAGTGGTCTTGTAGATAATCTCGCTAAGGTCTGCGTACCAGAAGCTATACCTCGGTGTCTTTACCTCTGCGTTCTTCTCCACCTGCAGCCGCTGTATCTGCCAGGAGGCAAGGGCAGCATAGATTTCACCGGTCTCTTCGGAGGAAACAGGCACCGGCTTGACGTTGCGTAACGTCTCCACACCAGCAGTAAAGGCTTCGCTTACCCGCTTTTCTACCTGCGCGAGCATTGGTCCCATAAGTTTCTTGATAGAGCTTGCTACGGCTTGCTGAATGGGCTTGGTGAGCTGTTCGTACAGCTCCTTTGCCATCCCATTATTTCTGGTCTGTTCTGCTACTTCCATCAGAAGGGTGCATTTGCGGGGAAGACGTGGCGGTTGATTTCCGACCGTAGCTGATCGAGCAGAGTATAAAACTCCTGCTCATCGACTTGACTGTAGGAGTCATCTTCCCCTAGAGTGAATACTTGCCGGGCTGTATATGGCGCAGCCCGCATTTCGTAGGACTTGGTCTCGTAGTCTATCGTGTAGGCTGTTGCTTCCAGATACCAGCCCTGGGCAACGTTAACCCCGATAAGCTTCCGCTTACGGATGCCTGCACTTTCAGGAGAATAGATTTCCAGCCCCAGGAAACCATTCCCGTCGGTGGCAATATCATAGACTTTAGATACCGTCGAGCCCACTGATGATATCGTCGTCATCGAGGTCCCAATTTGTACGGACACCGTTGCCCGGGAGGTTGTCAAAAAGTCCGGGAGACTCTTCTGGCTTACCTTTTTTGAGGGCTTCGGTGCCAAGGTTGATGTACTTTCCATTGGCTAAATCTGTTTGTAGAAAAGTTTGAGCATTCTGCGGTCCAAGCCTGTTTTTCATCACCGTCACTGCCAGGACATTATCGCCCTGATAGCGCGTAGGGATCTGCTCAGGACCATATTCTGTGATCCCCAGCAGTACAGGCTGGTGCAGGAAAATCATCGTGTCAGAGACGTGGAAAGCCTGCTTGGAGCCAAACACGTCCCGCTTCTTGGGGATATGCCCGGCGGGGTTGTTAGGGCTGGTGCGGTAATCGTTCTCGATTTCGCTGTTGCCCTGGAACAGCGGAAATAAGGTGACTTTGTAGTCCTTCACCCACCGCCGCATGTACCGTGACAGGCGGACCATCGTCTCGATCTCGTTGTCCCCGGCAGATGCCAGGACGAGCAAGGCATGGTCAATAGAGACCATGATCTGCTCATCCGGGTACATCTCCCTGTACTCGAGGATGGTAGCGTCCATCTGATCTAGTGTGCCAGGCTCGTCTACGATATCAATAGGCAGGTTGGACAGTGCCTTGCTGATACCGCGGAGCTTGTTTACCGTTGCGTCATAGATAGGCTCGTTAGCCGACAGCATGACCGGCAACGGGATCCCCGACTCTTTCTGGAGCATTCGCAGCCCTGACATGTAGCGTGGCATGTCGAACTGGAACTCCAGCCAGCGGGAATTCTCATTGCTGTCCAGGATGTACTTCTGCAGCGACTGCATGAAGTAGGTTTTGCCATGACCGGAAGGTCCGGCTATCCCGTTTACACGCTGCGGCATATAGCCCCCATTAAGCGCATCATTGACACAGTCCCAAGGCGTTTTCAGGTACTTTATCCTGCCTTCCTTGAGGTCTGTGATCATCTGCCCCGAAGACCTAAGCACTTCCTTTTGGCTGAATATCCGCAAGGGCTTAATGGCTTTTTGGTCCGGCATACGTCGTGCTTTGCGTCAGTTCTTCAATAGCGTTCCAGTACTCGCCCATGATGAATTTATGCGGTCCGAAATTCAGCGCATTCTTCTTCTTGAGGACGAGCATCGCCTTGACGACTTCCTTGTGCATTTCGACGGTGACGCTCTGGCTGTAAATCTTCTTGAACTCGTTGAACGTCACTCCGGTCTTCAGCGGGATCCGCTTACCATCGCCGACATGGAAGGAAGGGTACTTATCCCAGAACTGCCGCGCCATGATTTCGTAATTGGACGTGATCAGCTCTTTAGGGATTTTGCTTTTGATAAGCTCGAATTCATCGGACTTGGGAGCATTAGGCGTATTGCCGGTGTACTTTATCCACCCCCGGTCCAGTAGGGTGTCGATATTGGCAACGTCGAAAGTGCCGCACGTTGAGATATAGCGGTACAACGTAGACCAGTTGCGGGTTTGCAGGATTGCCAGGAAGACAATCGCTTCCACGGGTAACTCGTACTTGATGCAGAGTTCTAAAATCCTGTTTGGATTCATCTTCTATGTTTTAAGGGTTTGCTGCCCCAGGGTCAGGGAGGCAGCCTAAATGATTTTCAGAGCAGTAGCTTAGAGGTCCAGCCAGTCGTCTTCCAGGTTCGCTACTTCAGTGCCGTCATCAGCCGGTAGATTTTCCTCTCCATGGACTGCAACAGCTTCCTGTCCTGTTTCAGTGCCTGCTCCAGCTCCTGCAGCTTCCTCCGGTTGTTCTGCATCCCCAGGATGAGTGCTCTGCGCTGCTGCCGGGGCGTCATCTTCGGGCTCGGAAGGCTTTTCATCGGGCTGAGCGTTAATCCCTTCCGTAAGGGCTTTGAAGGCGGCAACCTCTTCGGTCTTGAGGAAAGCGACTGTATTTGCAGCAATTGCCGATTGCATGATCAGCGCAGCGTAAGGCAGCTTGAAAGCAATGGTATCCTTATACTGCTGCTTGATGGTCTGTACCATCGTATTGAGCACAGGCGTAGTCACGACATCGCTGAGGATGGCTTTGCCCAGGAACTCATAGGTACTGATCATAGTTTCCGCAACAGCAGCGTGGAAGGGCTTGGCATCACTGACCATTTCGTCAAGCTCACCGACGAAGAAGTCCGTCAGGTAAGTGGTAAGCGGGCTTGATTTCGTCAGCCGCCAGGTGACTTCTTCCGTGTAGATGACCTGGTTGCTAAGATTACTGCCGATAGCAACCTTGACCATTGTCGGGCGCTCCTTGCTGTAGACTACCGACAGGGATACCTTGTCAGCGCTGAGGATAAATGTCAGCTCCACAGGATGCCCTTCCCGGGTGCGTACCTGCACATCGGAAATATCCTGGAAGCCAAAATCAGAAAGGCGGCTCATCTTGCGGAAAGTCTCCACTACTTTCTGCAGCCGCAGGCTATTCGACTGGTTCTGGTCCTGCTCGATAAGCGTAAGCGCTTCACGCCCGGTAACGATCTGAATATTTGCCATGATTGAGATTGAGGTAGGCTTCGTAGCCTTGGTACATGTGGATAAAAAGCAGGGAAAGCCCTGCAACAGTTATCAGCCAGTGCGCCGCAAAGCCGATAACGATACAGGAGATTCCTGCGGTAAGGCTGTGTTCTTGCATAACGCATTCTTGGTTGTCGCCACGACAAAGCTCTCAGGCGTAGAGCCGAGCTTCGGTAGCGGCGATTTGTTCGCTCCCTTGTACTGAGCGACTACGAACGGGACATCTGTGCTCATCGCATTGATGTCGATGATATTCTCAGGGTCCAGCTCGTACAGCCGCTTGTAGAATTCGCGGTCTTTCATGCCTGCAATGCGCACCATGTACTCATACTTCAGCACAAGCATCTGGTCTTCAATTGCATGTACGGTCTCCAGCCGCTGTTCCGCTTCTAATTGATTGCCACGGCGAATGCTGTTCTTGTAAGCGCGGTTCTTGTTCCGCCAAACGGACAATGCCCGCTTGAATTTCGCAATGATATGCGGTGTTTGCAGCTGGTCTACGGTTGTGTAACCATCGCGTACTCGTATAGGGAGGTCGTATTTTACGGTATATTGCATAACTAACTTATTTGATGGTGAGGCTCATCGCTGCCTCAGTGAACTGGTTTAAGCCGTATCTTTCTACCAGGGATGCAAGGCTTACGTTGTAGTTCTCAGCAGTGGCATAGCCGCATGCTTTGAGGTCATCAGCCCATCCGTAGTAGTTCATCAAATCATTCTCGAAACACTTGCGGTAACGCTTCTTTTTCAGCACCTTAGAGTGCCGCCGGAAGCTTTCCCACGGTGTTTCAAACTTGACAAATACGTCTTGCGGATCATCGTCCGCGTGGTTCTTGCAGTGCCAGGGAGCTTTACCGCCCTGATGACTACGTTTGTGGCATTTAATGCCGAAGTAGTTGTTGGCGATAGTGGCAAGCTCACTTGCCCCTGCATCGCTTTCCAGGATGCCCTGTGCCAGCGTTATCGAAGCCGGAATGCCATACTTCTGCTGTTCTATCATCGCAACGAGATGGAACCGCTGAATAAAGGCAAGCCGCCGCTGATGGCGGTCTTCGATAAGGTGCAAGCCCATAAGCTCCGAGCCGCTGAAGCCGTGATCAACAAGCTTGGATAAGCTCTTCTCAGAGACATCCTTTGCTGGTGCCCGGTCAACTGGCTCTTCTGGCTCAGTTTCTCCTGTAAAGGCTGCTTTTGCAGCTATTGGTTGATTTTCGATCGTGTCTTCTTGCGGAAGCTCATGGAGAATGCCATTGGCATCCAGGAGGTCCGAAGAGACTTTCTTCGACCTGGTCCGGGGAATGGTAAGACTGGAGATGATCGCCAGCCCCAGAGCAGCCCCGTAGACCACTCTACGCTTTTTACGTGTCATAGCAACATGATTAAAATTGCGCTTTATGGTGGCTTAGGATAACAGATTACGGTCATTGTGAAATATTGTTGCGTATAGATCGAAAATTTGCCTAAAAAAAGCCCGACATTTTTGCCGGGCTACAACAGTTAGCTTCCAACTTTCTACAAACAATATTGCCTTTGCAATATCGCACTAATCTATTAAATAGACGCTAAAAAGCAAAGTGCAAATACTGTTATATGAAATATTATTGCTTAACTATTGTAGCGTTTTGATGAGAGCATATTCCAGGCTTCCTGAAATGACCTACTCGGGATAGACAGCGCATCGCTGATCGTCACCTCATCAATCACACAGACGCTGTCTCCTCTTTTCTTTGCCTGATACTGCAGCAGTTGTACCGCTTTGAGTATACAGTGCTTCCAGAGCTCGTTAATCGTCGTCTCACGGTCTTCGTAGACCGCTGTGGACCGATTGGTCAGCGTACTGCCTGGGATAGGGCTGCCATCGGTGGACAGCACGAAGAACGATGTCTCAGCACGCTCCTCGAAAAGGTAGAAGATGCCCAGCTGACGGGCTTTCTCTGCCAGTTGCTCGATAGGGAACTGAGAGTTGTTCTCCATCACCCTACCGGAAAACAGCTTTGGAGCATCCTTAAAGACCATCTTCAGAAAGTATTCTTTCTCGATCAGGTCATGGTTGACTGCCGTTACCGGAAAGACCTTGATCAGGTCAGCCTGGTTACGGAAGAAGCCTTTGGAGCTGTCTCTCAGCATCGCGGACAACGTCTTCTCGACTACTTTAGGGTACAGGTTAGCGTCTTCAAAGCATGCCATTATGCTATCCTTCGTAGAATTGCTGTAGACTGCCATGCCGGACCTGTAGCCAAGCAACCGGACTGTTTCCATCGCTTCGTGTATGTCGTCGCACACAACAGCTCCTGTGCGCTGATAGGGGCTGTAAATGGCTTCTAACGAAGCGCCGAGGATATCCAGATAGTTGCCGTAACAGAAGATGATGTACTTCATGTTTTCCGCCAGCCAGGGCACCGTCGTTTGGACAATACCCTTCTGGTCGGGCTTGATAAGATATGCTTTCATCGTTGCATTTGTTGTGGTCTCTTCCGCCAGGGAGGCACCCTTTCGTAGGTGAATGGCGGGCTGTACCGATGTGTAGAGTACGGTAAGTAACCGGGCTTGCGCCAGCTTTGCAGGATTTCGTAACCCAGCAGGGTTTCTGGTCGGTGGTGCGCATAAGTGTCTTCAGGGAACCGTACCAAGACGGTATCAATCCCGAATACAGCATGCTGTGTATGCCACACTTCATGCGCTGGCACCCGGATATCAGTGCGGAATACTTCTACTTCCCCGCTAAAGAAAGCGAGGGCGCAGAAGGCAATGACTGGGTAGAACATACTTGTTTGATGGTTAGCCCCAAGACCTTTCCGATAGCGGCAAAGCCTGTGTAAAAATTGCCAGTTACCGGTGTCCTGGGCTGTGATTTGAATGCGTCAATCCAAAACCCGGAAACCTGCGACGCGCGGATGTATTCCGTTTCAGCTTCCGGAAGCCGCATGAGGTCTGCAAACTTCAGGCTGAACGGGTCGCTAACGGTTACTGATGGGTGAGGGATGACGGTGCCAGGGAGCTTGTCTTTGTTTTCTATCAGCTTTTTGAGAGCTGACTGTTCCAGCTCGATGACTGCCACCTTTGACTTGGGGCTTTGCAAGTGCATGATAGCAAAGACAGCGCCAATTGTAAGAGAATGCGGTACACGGTGCCACAGTAAAGGCACAAGGAAATCAAAGTCCTTCAGCCCTCTCGCTCCTTGCTTCAGGACACTGGGCAGGACGTGGACTCTCATCCGGTTTTGGTTAGTAGCCATAAGATCGGTTTGACTTCTTTGTAGAAGCAAAAGCAGGAGGCGGCAGGCTCCTCCTGTGCATGATCCCATCGTGCCAGTACAAACTGGTTAACGAATGCACTCCGCCCTGCCACGGAGTATGAGCGCTTAAATGGCTTATCCCAGCTGCGCCTGCAACGCCCCGGTGATACCCTCACCTAAGACTTGCGGCTTTCGACAACCGCCTACTGAGATAAGCCTGGGGAGTTGAACCCCTATGCTATGTAGTGCGGCGAACGCGGCTTTTGAGCGGCTTTTTCTCGCCTGTAAGCGTATTTTCTGCGACGACCCGTATTACGGTTGTCTTCCTGCGTTCCCGTTTCTTGGAAACCTTGACGACCAGTCCCGGTCGCCCTTTCCAGTGAGATTTCATAATTCAGTCATTTAGATCATCCAGTAGTCATCGAATTGGTTTAAGCCTGAACTGTACCTCTTTCTCTTGCTGAGGAACTTCTCTTCCTGCTCTATGCCCCACATGGAGATAGCAAGCACGCCTACGTAGGCAATAGTGAAAGATATCGCCAGGGTAAAGTCCTGGCTCCAGTAGAAGTCTACCAGCTCCTCATAGCCCTTTTCGCCTCCAAAGAAGCTCCAGAGCCCCAATATGACAAAGAAGAAAGAAAACGGCAGCAGGCTCAAATACATGAGCACTACGGCTAAAATGTACGCTCGTTTCATAATGATGAAAGATTACGGCATTAACGCAATTATGTTGCGTAATAATAGCCAAAAAAATGTTAACAGGTTGTTATCAGAAATTTTGTGCCACCACGGATTCAGTAGTCAGCCTACTCCAATGGCGGCACCTGGGGTTGTTATTAGTACAGCACATCAAGCTCTACGAACTCGCTGCGGAGCTTTTGGAGCATCCACATGCAGTGCTCGGTGACCTTGACGGCATCTTTTCCGGAAACCTCCAGTTTGCCTTCATCAGGCAGGCGTTTGACTGTGAACTCTACGCACTCTTCCATGAGCACTTGCAGCACAAACTTTCCGGCATCTTCGCTTACTTGAATCATGATATAGAAGGTTTGAGCGCCACTGGTCAGAGAACCAGTCACGAGCGTACAGAGAACGCCAGCGCAGTCAGTTAAAAGTTGTTCTTACGCGCCCACCAAAGCAAAGCCTTAGTGTACACGTTGGACACGGTCTTGGAGTGCCCGGTAGAGTCGTCGAATGCCCATGTACGGGCAAGTTCGGCTGAAGAGCTGATTGCCTGGTCCAGCAGCCACTCTTCAAACTGCTGTTGAGGGTCCTGCGCAAATACCTGCGCAAAACGCTCAGCAGTGCTTATGCTTTTGATGACACTCTTGAACATAGTCTGTGGTTTGAAAGGCACCCGGACTACGTTATCAGCGCAGAGCCAACAACGCAGACCAGGTGCAGTAACAGGGTATTATTTCGGCTTAGCTCCAGGCTTCAGCTCAGCGCCTGTTCTTAGCGCCATCTGTGCCTCGTCAGCTATCGCTTGCAAGTCGTTGCGGAGCGTAGCAAGCTCCTTGTCAGGGTCAATGCCTGACTTTATCGCAGCGTCGATCTTGTCGATCCGCTGTAGGATTTCCATGATAGTCATATCCGTGTGGGTTTAATGGATGAGTAAATGGGAGCGAAAAGGCGGGCGTGAGGGCAGCCTCCCGCTCTCGTCTGCGCTCTGCATCAGCTCTCGTCTGCGTCCTATCACCGCTCGCGTCACAGTCTCATACACGCCCTCTGAGCCAACTTACAGCCAGCGCTGAAGACGTAATCAGGTTGTTAGGAAAGTGTGCTTGTACGCCTCCTGACAACGTGGTGAGCGTAACTGACGACGTAGACCGGATGCTGATAACGTGGTGAGCGTAAGTAGTGACGTTGTCCGCAGGTGGTATAGAATTGCAGATCGAGCCTGTATAAGAGGAAATGCGCCAGCTCCGTTAGGAGCCAGCGCGGCATCGCTAGTCGGCGATGACGATTTCCAATGCTGCTTCCACAGCGTCAGCGGGAAGCATAATCTCTTCCAGGTCTTCGTTGTCCAGCGACAGGTAACCGCCTTCCTCCTCCACCGCAGTGGCGAAGAAGTACAGCTTGTGCTTCATCCCGCGAGCCTGAAGCTCCAGGACTTCCTCGCCTTCTTCAGTGACCAACGTAATCTCTTTGCCTGCCGACGTGCGGAACTTGTCCGGCACCGTCGAGTCGTTGACCCAGATCGTACCCGTCAGGTCCTGCTCCTCATCGACCACAATAAAGTAGCCCTTGTCGTCTCCAAACTCGCGGTACTGAACCGCCTTTAGCGGTGTCAGCTCACCGTTGTTTACACGCTCTGCGTAGCTCGCTACGAGCTTCTCAAATTCCGTTGTCTTCGCTTTTGATTTCGACTTAACTGCCATTGTAAATGATTTTGCGTTGAGCGGGGGGATATCCCACCGCCACGAATGGTGGGGGGGGCTGTGTGAAGTGGTGGGCGCTTTTGTCTGTGGGGACCAGAAGGGAATAGCGCTTGCGTTTACGGGGACGTTTGGCAATGGCTGAAAAAAAACTATGCGTAATCTGCAATAAAGATTTTAAGGTTCGAGTTATTTCTCTATCTTCATTGTTGAAGATCAATCCTACCGCTTAGCCTATTTTCTAGAAGAGCAGATGATGCTGTCCTTTTCAGCTTCCGCTTACATGCTGAAATACTTGTGCCTTGAGTAAGTAAGAGCACGAGGTTGGAGAGGAAGAAGAGTTGAGTTTGTAAGCTTTTTATGCGCAATATTGCGTGTATAAACGAGTTGCAGGCAATAAAAGTAAAAATTATGAAAATCAAATATTTGCTGTTTGTCTTAATTCAACTTATAGCAATAAATACCATTCAGTCCCAACCAGGAAACACTGAAGAACAAATAATTATTAGTGGACAAGTAATAAATTTTGATGATTTTGTAGACCCTTTAGCAGTCCAGTTAATTTATTGGCCCTTTTGCTGTGTCGACAGTCGAAAAGAAGTAGAATATTTGAACGATGAGGGAGGTTTTAAGTTTGAGGTCAAAAATAATATCATCCAAGATTACATGATTCTTTATGGGGACGAACTGACAAAGTTTCTAGCAAAGCCAGGAGATTCCGTTTTCCTTGAGATAGATAAGGTAACTGAAGAAGGGTTGAGCCAGAAGTATAAGGTGACATCCACGAATAAACTTGCGCAGTATTCAATTGAAACCAATAATATTCTAAGAAAATATATTTGGAATGAAGAATACCAAGAGATGCTTCAATCAACGGAGGATATTGCTTCTTTATTTGATTTAGCTGACCATAGAGAAAGCTTACTGAAAGAAAAGATTGATTCTCTATTCCAAAAAGCGCCGTATGATAGCGAAATTTTAGAAGAGTGGTTAAGCCAAATGGCAGAATACAGCTATAAAGAGGATGTAACAAAAGAAATATTAAAGAGGTCACTGTACTTGGAACAAGAGAAAAGAGATTCTATTTATCCACTGATCCGGTATGACCCAAAGTATATAGACGAGCATGGAAAGCGGGTTTATCATACTGAATACAGGAGTTTTGTGTACCATTTTAGCATGCTTATCCGAAACCTATCATATATAAATGAAATGAGAGGATTAGCAAAAGAGAAAAGGTATGATGAACTATACGAGTTAAGGCTTAGCAAGATAAATGAACTGTTTAACAGGCATGAAGCAGAAATGTTAATCAGCCAATTACATGATTGGCGATTGGATTCACCCTTAGATTCTGAATATCAGAAATCATTAATAGAAGGATATTTGATAACGGGTAAGAATGAGAACTTTAAAAGGGAAATAGGCGAAAAGTATTCATTGGTGACAGGTGATGTAGAAGAAGACGATTTTTTAGAAAAAAGGATGGAAGGTATCCCAGAAGATGCCGAAAATGTGATACCTGATATAATTAGATTAAAAAGTGGGAAAATAATAGTTATAGATTTTTGGGCAACTTGGTGTGGGCCATGTATAGACGAATTTAGGAAATACAAAGATTTTATCTCAGAATTTGAAGAAGATGAGGTCGCATTTGTATTTTTAGCTTATAAGTCACCGGAAAACCTATGGAGAAAGATGATATCAGAGCTAGCTTTTGAAGCTGACCATTATTTGCTCAATGAAAATCAAGCTTTAGCAACAAAAAAAGTTTTTGGTGTAACAGCAATACCACATCATGTTGTAATTGGTAAAAATGGGAAGGTAATAAAAAATAAAGCTCCAGGGCCAGGGGAAGCATTGAAACAAATAATTGAATCAATTGAATAATGAAACTGCCTGCAACAATGGCTAGCCGACAATACTCCGCTGCACTACGTACTGCGGCTAGCCGGGCCGTTCTCGCCAACCAAGAAATAACTAATTAAAAATAAATTTAATGTTACTCCTTTTTAATTTCCTAGGACCAGAAGTGATTATATTATTTTTCTTGATAATGCTGCTTCTTATTCCTAGAAAAAACCAAGTGTCAGGTTCTGTACTACAACCTTTTGAATTTGCTGGTGCTCCAAATTTCTCTCAAAGTAATGTTGGGAAGTTCATAACAGGGCAACAAAGTTCAAATGTTAGATATGGTGCAAGTTATGTCAGATTATCTATAGCCTATGGCTTAGTGTATTCTATTCTTGCTTTTGTAATCTCTCAATACTTTTTTTCAGACAGTTATATGTATGAAAGCGAGGAATTTATTTTCATCCCAACATTAATTTCGTTGGGAATAGCATTAATAGCTTTACTTCTGTGTATCAGACATTATCGAAGTTTGAATTTTGGACAATTAACATTAAAAAAGGGGCTATCTATTGGAGCGGTGTTTGGATTGGCAAGTGGAATTATTTCCGCTGCACTTAGTTATGTGTATTTTTACACAATAAATCCTTATGCATTGGATGATTTAATTGACTATCAATTGAGCGTTAGCGGATTTGAAAATGATGAATACTTTAGAGAAACTTTCGTGGAATCATTCTCTACTGGATTATTATTAGCAATTCCGTCAAATATGCTATATGGCTTAATACTCTCATTTTTCCTTTCACTTTTTCTAAAAACCAAATAAATTTTTAGACTATGCAATCAGATATTACTCGCCAAGTATCAGCTAATGTATACTCAAATTCAAGCCTTAGAAATAAGATATATGAATTTGCAAAAGACCCGTATCATGCCGTAGTTAATTCTTATGGTATGGATACATCTGAACTTCTCAAGCATACATTTAATGCGAGAAAAAAAAGAAGAAATTACTATCAATTACTTTTTCTTCCAGCAATCATTTTATGGGGATTTATCATACTGATTTTTGTTTCCGAAGGAGAAATATTAGAGGGAGGAGCTTTTTTGATTGGATTTATCTCATTTGTTATCTCATATATTATTGTGCTAATTTATGATGTTAATCAAAGAAACTTCCTTAAAAACAATTTGTACAAAGACTCTTATAATCCTGACTTTGAATATACGAGCAGCAACTCACACCTCATTGAAAAATTTAACAAAAAAACGAGCGGAAATCTTGTGGTTTATAGTGGATATTCTCCTTTCGTTGGAAGTGGAATTGATATTGGGGGTTGGTCATTTGTTGTAGATATAGACAAGGGGAAAAAAGAATTGAACAGACGATTATCTCCCAAAGACTTTGATATATCTGAAATCTATGCAAGAGTAGATGATGAAATAGAAAGCCTAAACATTCCTAATTTATCCGTTACTGATAAAGTATTCATTAATGGAAAGAAGATAAGAAATAATCCTGAGATACTACCAGATAAACTTGGGCATCCTTCAAATAATGTTTCTCAAGAGTATTTAGAAAAAGTGATGAAAGAAACGAATACAGATGCGAGATTTTATAGAGTTATTCAAGTAAATGATTGGGAAGGTGATTTAATTTTGACTGCATTTCTACGTTTTCAGAAAAGTGAAAAAAGTCTTTTTGTTGAGAACAACTACTACTTATTACCACCTGTAAGCGAAGATTTAAAAACAATAGACAAGATTAAAGAAGAATCGGGTATTAGGCATTTTTTAGGTTGGATTTTTTCACTCTTTTTCATTACTCTCGGACACACTTTTATGTCTATTTTTAGAGTGTTGGGTTACATAAATGAAGTAATTAGTAGCATATTTGGTGGAAAGGAATCTGTCATGAGAAAATTAGTGAAAAGTTCTCCAGATTTTGATTATGGTGCAGAAACATCAATTAGAGAGGCGGTCAGTCAGCTATTATATTCACAACATTTTCAAAAGCTTGATAAAGAAAGATACTTCAAAATTATCGAGAAAAGGATATTTAATATGTTAGAAGACTTCCTTGATAGTAAGAATATAGATTCTTCTGAATTCAAAGAAAGGGAAACAAGTATTCTTAACAATGGTGTCCTTGTAACTGGGGGCAATTTAAAAGCAGATAATATTGCAGTAGGAAAAAAATCTAAAATCAACAATTTCTTTAAAGGTCAAACCCAAGAATCATGAAAAAAAATAAAGGAATAATTGTTACAGGTGGTAAGTTAGACGGGAAAAATATAGCCGTTGGAAAAGGAGCGAAAATTGAAGTAAATGAATCCGGAAAGAATTCTACTGACAATTCAAGTGAAAACATTGAAAGTAAATTTGTCAATAATTTAAAGGATTTAATTTCTAAAGGAAAAATCAAAATGGCAATTGAGAACCTTTTAGTCTATTTTAAAGAGGAACAAAATAAAGAAGGATTGAATGCGACAATAATGCATTCTTCTTCATTGACTCAATTGGACATGCAAGAAAATTTAGGAGTAATAACTCATGAACAGGGTAAAATTGATAGAGCTAAAGTTACAAATGCTATTTTACAGTTAATTGATAATCAAATTAAAAAATGAAAGAAGGCTGGCGAGAACAAAGCATAGCCGTCAAGCTGCCCTAGGCGGGCAGCCTGCGGCTATGCAGACCGTTGCAGGCAAGCAATAATCAAAAGGATGTCAGATTTAGAAAAATTAAAAAAGTCTTTAACTCTATGGCTAGAAAGACATGGTCTTTTGAGTGAGATAAAGTTTTATAGTCAAAAAGAGTGGAAAGCTAGAGAAGAAGACTATAATAATGAGGCTGATTTAATCCTAGCTGGAGATGGTAGTTTTTTCGAAATGTTGAATGGATATTATGGAGAAGAGTTTGTTGATCAATTCGATGAAATGGTTGAGAGTTTTGGTTATTACCTCGAATTAGGAAATTTTTGGAATGGGGGATTCTATAAAATACCTGACTACGACCAAAATCAGATTGGGAATAAGAGCTATTCTGAAAAGCTAAGAGACTATAGATGGAAGCAAAAGAGAGAGAAAGTAATTAATCGGTCAAATAGTTGCTGTGAGGATTGTGGAAAGTATTCTAATTTAGAAGTTCATCATACGTTTTATTCTTATGGGAATGAGCCATGGCAATATTCATTGGATTCCTTAAGAGGATTATGTCGAAAATGCCATGAAAAAAGAGGAGAGTTAGAAAAAGTATTTCGACTAAAATTAGCTGGATTAACTATTACGGATATTCAAGGATTAGAGCGGATAATCGATGATGGTATGTATTGGTACTCAAAAGAAAAAGTCATAGAGTTTTTAAATAGCTTTGGTCCGGATAGCAGAAGAATGAAAGAAAAGTTTCAATTAATGATCGAAAGCAAAAGAGAGACTGAAGATTGACCTTTCAGTAAGTGATAAGTAGATGATTATAAGAATGAAAGGTGAAAAATGCCTGCCTGCAACAATGGCTACATGCCATGCCG
>ENA-UENT01000051-UENT01000051.1-marine-metagenome-genome-assembly--contig:-NODE-51-length-94974-cov-3.570628_pt1 | contig 94974 bp, 75 predicted proteins | sample MGYA00237879_ERZ529330 | MGnify/ENA primary metagenome ERZ529330 (study PRJEB26372, sample SAMN05368345) | marine metagenome | biome: cultured habitat; feature: ocean water; material: water; isolation... | reverse complement strand
TACTCGGTGGTCCGCTATGTGGCCAGTACTACCCGTAATGCTACCGGTCCAAGCGTTAGCGATCCACGTTCTGGAGAGATCATAGAGAGTGATATTATTTGGTACCATAACCATTTGCGCTCCTATCGCAATCGCTATTTGCTGGAGACAGGGGCTGCCAATCCTAACGCTCGCACCTTGGATACGCCAGCAGAGGACATCGGAGAAATGATGAAAATGGTAATAGCCCACGAGATTGGACACGCTCTGGGCTTGCCTCACAATATGAAGGCTAGTGCGGCCTATCCCGTGGATTCTCTGCGATCGGCCAGTTTTACCCAGGAATATGGGATTGCCACCACGATTATGGACTATGCCCGCTACAATTATGTGGCACAACCTGGAGATGAAGGTGTTCGCTTTGTTCGACAAATTGGGCCATACGATCACTACAGTATCAATTGGGGGTACCGCCTAGTGCCAGGAGCGACTACCGCACAAAGCGAAAAGTCAACTTTGGATCAATGGATACGGGAAAAGGTGGATGATCCGCGCTATCAATTTGGAGGTGGATTCGGAGGAGAGGATCCTGATTCCCAGACGGAGTCCATAGGGGACAACGCGATCCAAGCTAGTTCATACGGTTTAGCTAACCTGAAGAAGGTTGCGCCTAACCTGATTGACTGGACCACTAAAGATTCTAAGAACTATACAGATCTTTCCGAGTTGTATGGAGAGTTGATTGGGGTGTGGAGTCGATACATTGGTCACGTGGTTACTAACGTAGGAGGCATATACAATGAGATCAAGATGGCTGATCAGGAAGGCCCCATGTTTACGCCAGTTCCAGCTGCCCGCCAGAAAGAAGCTATGCAATTTCTGAATCAACATGTTTTTGCGACGCCCAGCTGGTTGTTGGATGAAGAGATTCTACGAAGAATTGAATCCAATGGAGCATTAGAGCGCGTCCGTAATCTACAATCTCGTTGGATGCGTAGCCTGATGAGTACCCGCCGCTTACAACGGATGATGGAATCTGCTGCCTTTGCTAAAGGGGATGCCTATTCGCCGATGGAGATGTGCCAGAGCTTGCGAAGAGGGATCTGGACAGAGATCTACACGAACCAACCGATTGATATCTACCGCAGAAACCTTCAACGTGCCTATTTGGATCACGTCAAAAGCCTGTTGAATCCTCCCAAACCTTCTAGTAATTCCTCCCGCTTTTTCTTTGGACCACCAACGACACCTTTGAGCCAGTCCGACGTTTGGCCAATGATCAAGGCGGAGTTGAAAACCTTAGATAAAGACTTGAAGAAGGCTATTCCTCGGATGGGCGATCAAATGAGCCGATATCATTTGGAAGATGCACGGGATCGTATTGCGGATTTATTAGATTCGGATGATTGATAATTAATCAACCTAGATTAGGAAATCGGAAGTTGGGTGCTTTATTCCAACTTCCGATTTTTTGATTTTACAGATAATCCACTGCCTCCACCAATTCATACTCCGCCGAAGCCCGAATCAATTCTCTCAAGATAGCGGCATGACCAAAGATGACTAAAATGCGATCTTCTGGATCCGTACTGACCCGAGTAAGATTGGCGAAAATATTGATGTTCCTTTCATACCATTTTGTAAGTACTTCTGCCCCTGGATAATCCTTGCCCTTTCCAATGCGAGTCATAGTGACGTAGAATTGATGTCCACCATCTAGCATAGTCGGATCGTTCATGGCTTTCAAAGATTCCCCCATCGTTCTTTCGGACAATTTGCCCTGAAACTCCCCAATGAAGGATTCGATTTGCCCAAAGATCGGTTGGAGAATATTCATCTGATTATTCTTTTTTGCATATTCCATCATAGAATCGAAGGGTAGATTAAGGCGATAATCTATGCAGTAGATTTGCTGATGATCTAATTTCTTAGCTAGACGGAAGCCGATTTGCTCATCCTCACCTTTTTTCAAGGTATATTCTCCTTTGCGATAGGCTTGGTAATGCTTTTGATCTAAGGTGTCATATCGACTCTGCCAGGCGGTTTCGATTGCAATCTTGGTGGGTTTGAACTTGGCGAGCATATCAGCGACGACTTCTAGTTCTTTTTGTCGGCGATCGGTGGTGACATCGTCGGATTTTACATTGTACATATCTTGGTTGGGGTTGTTGAAATGCCAAGTACCCAACACCATAACTTTGGCTTTTTTTGCGGTTTGAGCTTGTGCTGTGAGGAAAGAGGGTGTACTCACCGCAAGTCCTAGTAGGACTACTAAGTAGATCGATTTCATAAGTAACAGTGGTTTGGTGATTGTAATGACTTCTTTAAAGTTAGGCTTAGCGAAGGAGTAAGGCGAGCGCTACAGGACGAAAGACGCTTTTCAGCTTCTCAATTGGGAAAATTTACTTGTGAAAACAGAAGGCATAACTAAAGTACTCTCGCTGGGGGAAACATAGAAACACCCTTGTTCCATCGAATTTTCCCTTCCATCCGTGTCAGAAAAAAGTGCAAAGTTTATCTGAAGCGAAGGCTAAAAGTTAGCAGGAAGTATTGGGTAAGCGTATTCCATCTCCTTTGCATCAAGAAATTGGTATCTCCGATGCGTTGAAGGCCCGTATATTGATTCAGCAGATCGAAACCACTAAGTGTAAGGGAGCCTTTCTCTGCTTGCAGAAAGAAATAACTGATATTGGCACTCAACAATGGAACGCTAACGGCCTCATCAAAGCTTCTGGCATTATAATTCACGATGTTGGCCCTGGCCTCAAAATTCCATTTCTGAGAGGGAGTATATCGCAGATTTCCAGTGTAGCTTGTATTCAGGTAGACATTATTTTGATCTTGTGCAATAGAGAATTTTGTTTCCGTTAGGCTAATAGCGGCGCTTAGTCGCAGGGCAAAAATGTCGTTCCTGCGGTTTTCTACAGCCACATCAAAGCTATGGGTGAAGTTGGTGTTGATGTTCTCTTTCTGGTTGATTAAGACGATGCTTCTATTCCAATTTTCATTGGAGGTAATATTCAGGTCGAGTCCCAAGCTTCGTATCGGGGTAGAAAAGTCCAGATAGGTGTTCAGATTCACGTCATTGTCTACATTGATGGGTTGACTTACCTTTACCAGGTCATCATTGATGCTTTGAGCCCATCTAATCTTATCCTTGGTATAATCCCCTCCAAGGCGAAAGGACACAGACGTAAAGGAAAACTGATCGAACAAAGTCCAACTGGTAGAAAGTCGATGCCTTTGTTCTGGGGATTGCCTTGGATAACATTCAAAGGGTTTACCGCATTGCTCACCGGAATCAACTGGGTGACAGTAGGCATGTTAATATTGCTAGCATAATTGATATTTATGCGCCTGCCACTGCGGTATTCATTTCGATAACTGATAGTAGGTGTCCAGAAAAAGTAGGTCTCCTGCTGAAAGCTGGATTGATTAAGAAGCTTATCAAAGCTATTAACAACTGCCGTCAACTGCAGATTGAGTTGAGCTTTTTTCCCCACTCGATTTAGAGTAATGCTTGGCCAAACGAATCTTTGTCGAGTGTTGAATTCTGGGACCTCAATTTCCTCTAATTCACTCCGATCGTTTATAATCCCTTCACCACGATCTAATCCATTATCTTCTAAGCCTAACCTTGCTCCAATACCCAGCGACCAGGAAGGGTTGAGTTTTTGTAAAAGAGTGGGTTCTAGATAAAGGAATAGTCGATCTTCATCGTTGCTTTGAATTTGTTGAAGTAGTTGTTCGCTCTCAGGGTTGAAGAAGAGGGTACTATTTATCCAGTCTAGTTGATCGGCATTATCTTGGAAAGTACCCTGGAGTTCTGTCTTTAACTGTGTTCTATCCTCATTGAGTTTAGCGATGTAGGTTGCTCTTGACCATAGATATAGATTATCGGAGACGTCTTGGGTGGTATTATCTAGGGCATTGACCGCTTTTCCTTGACTTTGAGTTGTGGTAAGGGTTTCGGTGAAAATATTGCTGGTCCTAACATTAGCCCCTCCGTCAAAGACGAGTCTGTGTTGTTTATTAAAACTGTGGCGTAGGCCGAAGTTCAATTTGTGTGGTCGATCTGTGTCCGTCTCAGTGATATCCTGATTTTGTTCGAAAGTAATGTCAGAGAGGAAATTCTCGGAATAGACTTCTTCAACTAGGTCTTTAATTCGTCTATTCCCAAGGTAGCTAAGGAAGTAACGATTTTGACTACTGGGGTTATAGGAGAGGTTGAGTCCTCCCGCTAAGGCTTCATTAATGCCCTTATTGCTTAGTCCAAATTGCTGGTTGTCCTTGTTGGTGAAACCAAACTCATTGATGTTGTTATAGCTACCTAGTAGCGCATGTTGTGTTTTCTTGGTAAAACGGTAGATTTTCGCTTCCAGTCTATAGGTTTCTTCTGTACCTGCCCCTGCCGCAAGCTCACCAAAGTATCCCTTTTGATGATCTTCTTTAAGTTTGAGGTTAATGGTTTTCTCTCGAATCCCATCGTCTATACCTGAGAACAGAGCTTCTTCGGTTTTACGGTCGATAACCTGGACTTTACTCAAGGCCTTAGCTGGCAAGTTTTTGGTAGCCACTTTAGGGTCTTCGTCAAAGAATTCTTTGCCATCTACCAATACCTTTACCACTGCTTCTCCTTCCGCTTTAATATTCCCAGCATTATCTACCTCTACTCCTGGAAGTTGTTTCAGCACTTCTTCGGCTGCTGCTCCCGGTCTAGTTGTAAAAGCCCTTACGTCGAATTCCAGCGTATCATTTTTGAATTTAATAGGGATCAACTCAGCTTCCACTACAACCTCTTCCAAGGTGCTGGGAGGTAACTGCCGGTCGCCCAGGTCTTCTCCGGAAGGTAGAGGGATTTCTAGTAGATCATAGACCGTTTGCATACCCACATAAGAGAACTGGATCAAATAGCTCCCCGCTTTAATACTTTTGATCTGGTATTCCCCTCTAGCATTGGTAACACCGAAATACTTCAGAAGTGAGTCGCCCGGATTCAATAAGGCTACGGTAGCATAATTCAGGACTTGGTTATCCTGATCCAATACCCTCCCGCTAATGGTGTGTTGGCTAAATCCACTGCAGTACATTAGAATACTCAATCCAAATGCCAGAAAATGCTTTACCATACGGGCATTAGTTTTTGGATTTACTTACTGCCTTCTTTTCAGCAGCCCTAGTTTCCTTAAATTCCTTGGTTTTTTCCTCTACGATTTGGTCAAAATCTGCTTGGGATAACCTTCGCCCTTTGGTTACTCTACTCGTCAAATCTTCTGGTGGGTTTTCTAAATCCACCTTGGTAGCCAATAGAAAGACTTCATCGTTCTTCTCTAGGCCTAGAATAATTCCTGGCAGGCCATGGTAGTTGCCAGGACCTATAGAAACGGGGATCTGGGGACTGAACCAGGCGGTAAGCGTTTCATTTCCTACTTCAAGCTCAGCACCCATACATACATAGTCCAATACTTTTTTCTTTCTAGCGGTCAACTTCCATGCTTTGCTTTCATATCCCTTTTCTATCAAGAAACTTCGGGTCATAAACTCGACCTGTTCGAGCAGTTCCTTTTTGTTCAAATCGGTAAAGGTCTGCTTCACTTTCGGTTTTGGAGCTTTGTAGTAGTTGGCCTTCATGATCGCCTTTTTTAATTGTTCAGAGGCTACTTCTTTCTTAGACTGGTCTTCCTCGTACAAGGATTGACTTAATGTGAATGAAAGTTGGTGAACGGATTTCCCTTTCTTAGGTAGGTCTGCAATGTAGTTATCCCAGCGTGGGTCATCGTAAGCCCCCACCAACTGATAGTCGATGATCTGTTCGTAAGTAATGATGCCGCCAGATATATCTTGGGCAGATAGGCTGACAGGATAAGTCAAGAGCATTATCATGCTACCGAAAAGAAAACTTCCCAGGTGTTTCATGCCAAAGTATTTGGTAATACCTAAAGATATACAAGCCTGGGCTTAATTGAAGAGGTTCATAGTCTAATGTGTAGTAAAAGAAAGAGATTGGCAAATATGCAAACCCTAAGTTATACCCTGCCGGGACACCTAATCTCGAGATCTGCTAATGTAGGATCCTTGAATATATTACTCAGATGATGGGGATCTGAAAACCATCAGAAAATCTTCTCCTGAAACTTTTGGATAATACTTTCAATAGAGCCGGCAGCTTGCTTTTGGTATTCTAGGCAGTTTAGGCAGCCTAGATAGTTCTTTTCCTTGTACTGTTGCAATACACGAGGATAGCAATCGTGGTACTTTCTGGCTTCTTTGTAAATATCTGGGCCAAGCCAAAACTTATTTTGTTCCAGGATCAAATCCGCCTTCTGATAATCCAGGTAGACGATTTGCATCTTTTGCAAAAGATTGTCGTGAATATCGGGGTTCAGCTTCCCGTTTTCTAGCAAAGGTTTTAGTTCTGGGTGCACAAGGAGGTTATAGAGATTGTCAAGATTACGCGTATACTTAAAGCAATCCAAGACACCTTTGGCGGCTGGGGATACTTCACTGAAATCAACTAGATTGATAATGAATTCTTCTATCACTTTGAATAGTTGATTCTCGAAGGTGTACATGGAAGTCCAGCACTCGCCCAGCCGATTGATACGTTCTTTGGCAATTTCGATGTTGAGGGAGAGTTTGGCGCTTAGCTTTGAGACCTGTAACTTGATATCCTCAATCTTTTCAAAGTTCAACTTCAAGGTTCGTTGAATATCGAGATTTTGGAGAAATTGTAGAAAGTCATCAATAATCCTACTTAAGGTAGTAGAGGCTATTTCTTCAGTTAGGGTATTCTTTTGTTTATCACTTTTGTATTTATTGTATCTCGCCTCCAGGTGCGTGACCCGGATTCGGTAGCTATCCTCTCCGATTAAACCAATTAACTTATTGGTTTCCTGAAAGGCTTCCTCCAATCGAAATTTTGCTACATGCTTACGAATGGAAGTACAATATTGGTGCAAGTCGCTATCGCTTAGTTTTTTCGGGTTTAGTTTAACGGGGCCTATGACCTTCATTGCTTTAGGGTTAAAAGTGTGGCTGTTTTATCTAAAAGGGGAATAGCTTGACTACTGTGTTCAAGCTTCTAAAAGATAGTGTTCTTTCAGGCAGATAATGTCCAATTTATTCGTTCAAGCTTGGACACCTATCCTTCTTTTACTTAATCTATTTTGTGCCTGTTTCGTTACAACCCACTTTCTTCCGGGTAAAGCTTAGGCAGCAGTAGGGATAAATTATGATACTCCTGCGAGCAATGATGAAACATTTTAATACCGATTTCTTTGGGGAGGAGTTTGCGCTTTATAAAGGGTTTGTTCAAGAAAGAATTCAGCAGACCTTGCGCGAATCCGCCTATGCGATGTACCTGGTGACCAATCCAAAATCGACTGCGCATTTCCACGCCTTCTTCCGTAGTTCTCACGAAATGACACATCTCGGTACCCCAAACGCCTTTATCCGGAGCGCCTACCCTAGCACAGATCACGGTCTGCTCTTCAGGATGTAGTCGACTTTCGTCAAAACCAAAGTCGCCCGGCGACATGAAATCAATGAGTATTTTATCCTTTCCCACACCTACATCTTCGGTTACTAGATGAGTGCTTACATGCAATCGCTCCCGAAAAGTCTTGTCCTCATCATGATAATGTCCTTTGAAATCAGCAGAAATATCATAATGCATATCTGGATACCAAATCTGATACCTTGGGCCCTCTGCGGCATGCCACCAAAACCACCAATCAATCATTTCAATACTCACCCGTGGCATTTGAGTGAGTACCGAGACGTAAGTACTGCCGTCTGCTTCTCTCCGGAATCCATTTTCTCCGGTCAGATACCCCGGGGCTATAAGTTTATTGATTTGACTTCTAGGCAGAACCGAGGCTGGGTCCAACTCATGACCCTGTTCAAGAATGGCAGAATGTTCGCTGGGAATGGGAGCATTGGGTGATTGCAAATATTTTGTATAAGAAGTCATTGGCTTAGTATTATGGATTGATAGATCGGGTACGGATTCGCTGAATTAGCTTGAAGACTACACCAACTATTAAGGTGAGAAAGGCAAGCATGAGCAAGGGGAAGAGGTACAAATTAGGATGTAATGGCCCTGCGATCTTGCCTTCTACTCCGGCAAAAGGTTCCCGATCTTCCTCGCCCCCAAAAAGATCCGGATCTACGAAAACTTTCCACAATGGATCGTCTACAGTTTCCCCCCTGGGAAAATCTTGTAAGGCAGCTTTTAAGTCACTTACAATTCCAGGGTGTTTTAGCGCAAGGTCTACTGTCTCAGACGGGTCTTCGGCGGGCTTATACAATTCTGCTTCTCCATCATTCGGCAATACCAGTTTCCAGTCGTCCCGGAAATAGGCTTGGTTGAAACGAGAAACGGCAATAAAATCTTTAGACGGGGCTGGGGCTTCTCCTTTTAGGTATTGCCATTGACTGATTCCATCAGCAGCTGTATGGTCGAAGGAAGTGAATCCAATAGCCCTGGCCAAAGTAGGGAGGACATCATTCACTGTAACTCGGTGATCGATTGTTTGTTGTTGAAGAAATTTCGGGGCGTATATAAAGGCAGGTACCCGGAGCCCGCCTTCATAGGCTGTATTCTTACCTCCTTTCAACGGGCTATTGTCCGCTGCGCCGTTCACGACATTATCCCGAACAAATTCGAGGAAGGGAAAGGGAATGGGCTCGCCAAATATTTTAGTCAATCTCGCTAAAGGTTTTAAAACGGCATCCGGTGAGCCGGCCTTATTTTGGCCCCCATTATCACTCATAACCCATATGATCGTGTTCTCCAATTGACCAGACGCTTTTAAGGCCTCATAGATCCGTTGAATGCCATTGTCTACTTCTGTCACCATAGCTGCGTGGAGCCGTCTGTTTTCATTATCGAGGTGCTGATAGGTAGCTACGGTTTCGTCGGGTGCTTCATTCGGCATATGGGGAGCAGCATAGCATAGCTCTATGAAGAAAGGTTGAGCAGCTTTCTGGCCTTTGATAATCTTGATGGCTTCGGCTGTTAATAGATGGGTGGAGTATCCTTCCTCTCTAATGGTTTCCCCATTTCGCTGCCAATCTAATCCGCCTCCATGAATATGATCATAATGTCCTACTCCTCCTGTCAAATAGCCATAGAAGTGGTCAAATCCTCGGTTATAGGGCCAGTACTCTTTTTTGAAACGACCCAGATGCCATTTACCCACCAGATTGGTACTATACCCTTTCTCTTTAAAATATTGTGGCATGATTGTCTCAGATAAAGGCAAGCCCTTTACATTATTCTTTCCTAAAGGGTTGACAAAGCCTAAACGTACCGCAGCTTTACCGGTCATGAGTGCACTTCGAGTGGGCGAGCAGGCTGGATGAACGTAAAAGCGATTAAGTTCTACTCCCTCTTTTGCTAATCTATCCATTGTAGGGGTACGGATTTCACTTCCATGATAACTGACATCATTCCATCCCATGTCATCAATCACGATCAGCACGACATTCGGTAGTGTATCTGCCTTCGTCTCCTGCGCCATTAGTAAGCTGCCAATCCTGAGTATAAGTGCCATTACTAGCAAATAAGGTTTCATGTTGTATCGGATTTATTTAGACTGTATAATTTATTTAATAGTATTAAATATAATTTTAAAAAAAAACCAATGACATTAGATCTGTTGAATATACCGATGTAAGGTTTGCTCAAACAATTGCTGAAAGGATTGATCATCGCCGATCGGAATTCGGTTATTCATTTTGATAGAAATGAAACCGTGGATCAAACTGTGAAACCCTTGATATATCTGAAAGGCTTCCTCATCGGTTGTAATCTTTGGATTGATCGCTTTGATGGTATCCTGCATGATCTTGATATTGGGAAGGATGAGATCCAACTCTAGTTTCTTTTGCCGAAGATGAAACATCAAATCATACAATTCCTCGTGTTCTACTGAGAAATTCCAGAACTGCATGCCCATTTCAAAGAGTTTCTCCCGATTATCGCTGAATGTTCTGGCTTCGATAATCCTTAATTTTGTGCCAATAATGGTGGAGCCTCTTTGGCACAAGTGAAACAAGATGTCATCCTTATTTTCGAAGTAGTGGTAAATATTCGGTGGGGTGTAGCGCATAATCTGCGCAATTTTATTTACCGACACCATGCCCCAATTCTTCTTTTCCCGCATCAATTCAACTGCCGTATTCAAAACCGTCCGCTTAAAGTTCTCGATATCTTCTGCTCGTCTAATTTTGTTGAGCTTCATGTATGGTGTTAAATTATTTAATACTATTAAATGGATGCAATATACAGCGTGTTTTTTGAAATTCCTATTCCTGTTTTGGATTGTTGCTAGTGAAGGAGTAAGGTTGCCTGTGTACTTAGAGTAAGATCAAAGTAAGAAGGGGCAAGAAAATATTGTAGCTTAAGAAGGCAAGCGAGGCCTTGGACCCCGTTTGCCGATTCCTTGAGTTGGGCAAGTGATTTTGAAGGATCACCCCAAGCGTTATGCTGCCGCGTTAAAAGACTTCTGAAATCCCACGATGACGTATACGGATGCGATCAATGCCAGACCTATCCTCACCCAGTGCAATAGTACCCAAAGATTTAACCGATGAGCGGCTTCTTCGACCGTATAGCTTTGCTGAATAAAAGCAAGATTCGTCGGCAAATGGTATACCAGAGTGAGTGTGATGGATATTAGACTGGCATAGAGTGCTATCCTCCAAGATGTATTTGCCTTCTGATTCCCTTTGTTTAGGTAGATCGAGGCAATTATGCCGATAAAACCCGGTAGTAAAGTGAAGACTACGGTAGGAAGTAGCAACAGAAATGTGGTTTCAAATCCCTGCATAAATGCCATGGTTTCCATTCTTTGCCAGGCAACCGCATAAGTCAAACCAATATTGAGCACGTTACCGAAATAAGCGATGGACCCAATGACAGCAATGAAGCCAAATGTTCTTTTCATCATTCAAAGTTTTGCAATGTTAGAGATTCATTTACCCCTTAGACAGGAATAATCTCGATGTGCAAAGACTTTGAGCCCATTAATTTAACTGTAGTCGATTTTTCCAATTGACGTCATCCAATATTTGAAGCAAGAAGTTCTTTTTGGAGAAGTCTGTTTTATAACTATGGTCGCGATGCAACTCAACATACTTAATTGTGGATTCATCTACCAGGTAATTAGCGTCCTCTTCTAATTGTTGACGAAAAGTAGAGAACTCCTCTCGGTTGTAAAGTAGCTGCTTGGCATCAATGATGCCCGCTTCCACTGAAATGGTCACCTTCTTATGGCAGCGGCAAGGGTTGGTCTTGTCAATTAAACCACATTTTTTTTGCATGAAGTGACTAAGGTCTTTCCTTGCTTTGCTCAGCTTCATTCTGAAATTAGCTTTACTTAATGCCATAATCTCAGATCCAATGGTGTGATCTGCACCGAACATCTCCCCAATAATGAAGATCATTCGTTGTTGTTTGGTCAAGCAAAGCAACATGCCTGAAAGGCAGGTTAGGCGTAGCTCTCTGGTAATGGCTGCTTTTTCCTGCTTTTCGAACGCTGTTAGTTCCACGTTCGGTATGGCATCTAGTGCTGCTCCCAGTTCTTGAAAGTTGGCAGCAAATTGCTTAGCCGGTTTTTTCTGATCATTTAGAAAGTGATGGCGTACGATGCTATATGCCCAGGTACGAAAGGAACTATCAAAGTTGAATTTTCCGAGATTAGAAATGATCTTGATCAGCGCTTCTTGGCTTAGATCGGCTGCGTCATCTGGATTACCAACCATCTTCCAAGCTATGTTGTAGATATAGGGCTGATGCCGGCTAAGCAATTCGTTTAGCGCGCCTTTTTGGCCATCTAGAATTTTTTTGATGAGTTGTTTGTCAGATTCGTCCTGGTCGGCCAAGTTAGAAAAGGGATTCATATGAGCTTATTGATTGATGTGGCATCCTTATAGATTCATTCTTTGAACTGATGTGGTGCGGACTGAGGTTTAAATCAGTTCAGTAAGAACTCATCAAGGTAATATGGTATAGATAGTAAATTTTTTTCTAGCAAAATGAAATGTTTGCCTTGGATTTACTCATAATATAAGTGAAGTGGATAGAGAACTTGCCAGAGGTCTAGCATGCCATAAGAACCACAAAAAAATATCTTATGAATCGTAAGTTCCTATTTGCTATTCTTACTCTTTCCGTCTTGCCTAGTTGTGTGACCACGGAGCGAAGCCTGTTTGAATGCCCATTTGATCTTCTCCAAATCCGGCAGGACACCTACTACAGTGAGGATGAATCCAAACTTTTTCTTTCGGAATTTGAATCTTCTCTAAATGCACTCAATCAGAAGATCGTCGGAGGAAAAATACGATCTAAAGCCAGTGCTTCCCTGAAAGATGTACTGACTAAGTTTGAGTCGAAGGTCTTTGGCGGAGATTCCTTATTCATTAGCTATTACAATGGCTTAGCCAATAATATATGTATGCTTTGGCGACTTTACGAAGATCGTCCGGATGATAGGAATAGAGACAATCTCGAGCAATCGATTCGAGCCCTACAAGATTTTGTAACGAATTATTATGATGAGGAGCGACCATCCCAAGGAGCCGTCGAGGAGATCCAGGTTTTACTTAGCTCAATCAGAAAATTGAAATCCGGGTTACAGTCCTACATTTCCCGAGTTGACTACGCTAGAGCAGAAGAAATACGCCTGGAAAACCATAGTAGGAAGCTCTCTTATCTTGAACTAAAGCTAGAACAGTTGAACCCCGTAGACCTGAATCAGAATGATCTGCTTCTCATCACTGAAGTCAGAATGAAGTTTGACCCTTTGGCCAAGGAAATAGAAGCCGAAATCAATTGAAAACCTAAATCTCTACGACTTTATGAAATTACATTTGCTTTTGCTAGTCCAACTAGTGTTTTACAAGGGTGTATTTAGCCAAGAACCTGCTCTACCGGAGATTGATCAAGTTTGGCAGTACCTGAATGAAATCTCCGAATTGAAAGAAGAAATCTTAACCCATGGAGACCAAAATACAGCAAAGGATAAGGAGATCGCTAGACTGCAGTATTTGTATAAGCAAGCTGCCAAATCCATAGCGGAACTCAGTAAAATCAATCACAATTTGCAAGTGGAGATAGAATACAAGGAGGAGCGTATTGCTGATTTGGGGGAACACGGGCGAGCCAAGCAGGCCGAACTTGACAAGTTGAACCAGGAAAAGGATGATCTTCAAGACCTGATCCGAAGATTATGTAGAGAAATGGATCGGATTAAAGAGGAGTATACGGCTAGGAATGACCAGTTACTAACACGTATTCAAATCCTGAAGCGAGAAGCGGTGAAACAAAGAAAAGAGAGTCTACAAAAAAGTAATGTTGTATACATCAACGGTCTGAATCCGGTGATATCCAGCAGAAAGATCTCAAAACCCAAGACAATTTCGTTCCAGTTATATTACTATCCCTTGCACGATGAAGACATTGAAAAGGAAATGAAAGCTGAGGTCTCCATTCGTAAACTTAGAGAACAATCCTTCATGACGCACGCTGTAAATTTGGTCCGGGAGATTAATGAAGAAATAGTCGGTGGAGAGAAGATTAGAACGGTTTCTTACTCCAATCAAAATCAGAAAGTCGAGCGGATATTAACCACCAAATTCGAGAAGAACACGACCTATCGAATTTATGTCAAAATAAAAGGAGAAGAGATCGTTTCTAAGTCGTTTCAGTTCCGCTAGAAGACCCTCTTTAGTTGGACTCCAATATAAAACCTTTGCCATGGACATTCCGGATCTGGACGGAGGCGTCTTGCTCAAGGTATTTACGTAAGCGGAAGATAAATACATCCATGCTCTTACGACTGAATTCATCATGTGTACCCCAGATTTCTTTCAAGGCCTTTTTGCGAGAGAGCAGTTGATTTTTGTGTTCACACAGGAGTTGAAGCAATTTGCATTCTCTTTCAGTCAATATCTTTTGGTCGGTCGCGCTGATCAATCGTTGATTGGAAACATCTAACTGGAAATGTCCGATCTCAAAACTTTGTTGGGGAGTGGTGCTCCCCTTTCCTCGTTGAGAGCGGTGTATGATGGCTTGAATCCTGGCGATCAATAATTCCTCGTCGATAGGCTTGACGATGAAATCGTCACAACCCAGGCGGAAGCCTTTCAGCTTATCGACTTTTAAGGATTTTGCGGTGACAAACATAAAGGGGAGGTCGGGCTCGATGGTTTGGATCTCCTTAGCAATGGTGAATCCATCCTTGCCTGGCAACATGATATCTAGTAAGCAAACATCAAAGGTATGACGCTCCACGAGTTGTTGGATATTCTTTCCGTGCGTCATTAGTGTGACATCGAAGCTATTCATCTCCAGATATTCCTTGAGAATATAGCCAAATCCAGGATCGTCCTCTACCACAAGTATCTTATGCATAAGTCGGTGTTTCTGTTATGGGGATAGTTGGAAAACTAAGCTGGAATTGAGTACCAAGGCCGGCTTGACTGCTTACGTGAACTGCTCCTTCGTGGGCATCTACCATCTTTTTGACATAGCTCAGGCCTAAACCAAAGCCCTTGACATCATGAGAGTCGCCGGTTTCAGAGCGGTAGAAGGCGGAGAAGATTTGCCGCTGTACCTCTTTACTCATACCGATCCCATTGTCTTCAATAAATATGTTTAAAGTGGGCGTATTGCGGGTTCGAATGCTGATATGAGGCGCTTCGGGACTATACTTGATGGCATTATCTACGATGTTGTATAGGATGTTGAAGAAGTGGAGTTCATCTGCCTGGATTAACGAATCCTCTGCCTCCAGGTACAACTCTACGATGGCTCCTTTCTTTTCAATGATCAATTGTAGACTTTGAAGTACCTGTTCAATACTTTGGTGAACATCTATAGTTTTCAAATCGAGGGAGAAGTTTCCGGCATCAATCACGGCCATTTGCAAGATTTTATCTACCTGGTTTTCCAGTCTTTTACTTTCTTGATCGATTAGACTTGCATAGGCCTTGGTCTTTTGAAAGTCTGCTCCAGGTCCCATCCGATTGAGGGTACGCGCAGCGAGAGAGATGGTGGCGATTGGTGTTTTGAATTCGTGAGTTAGATTGTTGATAAAGGCGCTTTTCATTTCCGAAAGCTTCTTTTGCCGTCGAATAGTGACGAGGGTGTAGGTAAAAGCACCGATAAGCATCAAAATGAAAAGAATGGAACTTCCTATTGCTAGTCCTAGCTCTTTAAAAATGAAAAAAGACTTCCGTGGTAGGATGGAGTAGAAATGTAGATGCTCGCCGGTAGGTGAGGGATTTAGTTTGCCACATCCGCCTAGGCGGACGGTGTGCCCATCCATGATGTTGTCCTCTAGACTTAGATCGGTATACCACTTAAACCGATCGCTTTTGCAGCTAATAAAGCCATATTCAAAGCTCGCATTGAGGCCTTCGCTACGAAGCACTTCTTTGAACATTTGATCAAAGTGACTCAGGAATCGTTGCCGTTCATTTTCGTTCTGCCTTATCATCATGGCATCGATATTGTATCGACCCTCCATTTCGTCCTCATAGTACTGATTGACGACTTCCAGTAGTTGTTCCATGCGATCCGTGAGTTTTTCTTCTCTTTCATGGAAAACGCCTCTTAACCAGTTTAATTGAATAGCTACGAGCCCGATCAAGGCTGTTGCAGCAAGGGCACTGATGATCCATATGTGTGATGAACTAAACTTCATGTTTGATCTGCTTCATTTGCAATGGATATTCGGTCTTTGAACAAAGTCTTCTATAAAGACAGCTAAAAATGAAATTGTAGGCTTTCAATAGCCAGATATCTAAATATACAGTAAGAATCAGGCATTGGCTGAGCTATTAAGTTTTCATTAAGTCATTTAACTGCCCATTAGCCAGCTTTAAGAGATGGCTATCCCACGGTCATCTAAAATTCCACCAACTTGCTCACATATTTCATCACCCAGGGCTGTTTTCTAGCTCTCAAAATCAAGCAACATGAAAAGTCATTTTTTTTCATTCGGTCTTATGGTAATCCTTGCTTTTTTAGCCGTAACTCCTGTGGCAGCTCAGTCTTGCTCCGCACCTCCACGTGTGGATAAATCCACTTTAATTGGAGAATGGGAAGGAAGCTTTACCTACAACAACGAAATCATGCCTTTGCAGATCAAATTGGCGGATAAGAAGCAAGCTAAGCAGCTACGTGCTTTTACTGAGATTGATGCTTTGAACATTCCAAGTACAGAAATGGATGCCTGGATATGCAAATCAGGGGAATTACATATGAGAGTGGACCTAGCAGACAATAGAGTACTTAAGATGATCGGAACGCCGGACAATGGAAAAATCGTGGGAAGAGTAGTTTATTATGGTACGGATGGACAGATCGCAGCTAGAGAAGTATTTACCATGGCTCACCAAACCGCTAGCCTCTTTAAATAAAATTATCCAAAAGACGGGGGCGGAATACCTAAGAAATCACCTATCACCTCATTCTGCCCCTTCTTTATAGCCGACTAAATTCAACCCAATGAGACGATTTTACCTGACAGCTCTCCTCCTTTGTGTTTCCTCCCTACTACTAGCCCAGCGCCTAGCTACCATATCTGGAAGCGTAAAGGACGATCAAAGTGGAGAAGTTTTGCCCCTTGTAACTATTGTAGTGAAGGACGATAACGATCAATTTAAGGCTGGAACCTCAACCGATGAGAACGGCGCTTTCGAAATCAAAGTAGGCCCGGGAAAATATCTTTTGACTTACAGCTACGTGGGGTATAATCTGGCAGAGCAGCAGCTGGAGTTGATAGGGGATACAAGTCTTGAGGTCTCCCTGCAGGCCTTGGCTTTGGATATGGAGGAAGTGGTCGTTCAGGGAGAACGTAGTACCACGCAATACCTTGTGGACCGCAAAGTGATTAATGTAGGGAAAGATCTACAGTCCATTGGTGGAGATGCTAGCGAAGTATTGCAACAACTGGCCGAAGTGCAAACTACATCGGATGGAGAAGTGATGCTGAGGGGGAGCAACAATGTAAATATCCTCATTAACGGGAAACCTTCACCTCTATCTAGTGCGGAAGTGTTGCGTCAGATTTCGGCCCAAGAGATGGTCCAGGTGGAATTGATCACTACTCCCTCCGCTAAATACCAGGCGGATGGTCTAACGGGTATTATCAATATCATCACTAAACGCAAAAATGAATCTGGCTGGGTAGGCTCTTTCAATGGAAGAGCGAATACCAACAGTGCCTTCAACACTGGACTGCAATTAAATTACGGTGGGCCAAAGGTCAACCTAGGGCTCTCCGCCAATTATCGTGAATCTTGGAATCGAACTCAAAGAACGCGGGAACGCATCGGAGGAGATGCTCCTTATTCACAGACAGGATATACCGAGTTTGATGGTTTTGTCAAAAGCCTCAAAGGAAATGTAGATTGGTTTATAGATAGCAAAAATGAATTGTCTTTGTCCCTGGCCTTTACGGATAACTCTCATGATATCCCTGCCTTCGTCACAGGGCAAGAACTACAATCCGGCACCCAATGGATTCCTTTCGAATTTTCTACCGTGAACACGCACAAACATTTAACAGGAGAATACAACCTCAACTACCGAACCTTCTTTGCCGATAAAGACAACTTCCTAGAGTTTGATTTTCATCTTTCGGACAATCGCAATGCACTTCCCGCTACTTTCATGCTACCTGGAGACACTTCTCAGAACAATATCCAATACAACGCTCGCATTGCTAATTGGGCATTGGATCTGGAGCAACCGATCAGGTCGCTCGGGGTACAGCTGGAAGCGGGGGTATTGTGGACGAATAAGGCCATAGACAATAGTCAAGACTTCATTGCCGATTTGGGCGCGCCCGAAGTTTTCAATACCACCTTTTCCTACACCGAAAATATATTGGGCACCTATGGTCTACTGAAAAAGAGATGGTCAAAATGGCAAGTCCAGCTAGGCTTGCGCTGGGAATGGTACGAAAATGGCGGAGCGTTCACCACTACTCAAGCCTTCGCCGGGCAACGTTTTCAAAACTTGTTCCCATCGGCCCACTTGAACTACTTCTACAATGACAAACTCACTTTCAACCTAGCCTACAACCGCCGAATCTCACGCCCTAACCTATATCATGTCAATCCATTTACCAATTCCAATGATCGATTTTTTCAGCGGGCAGGCAATCCAAATTTACAACCTGAGTTTTCTCAAAATATAGAGTGGAGTGCTCGGCTGAGCGAAAAAATATGGTCCTTTACCCCCACCTTATTTTACCGAGCAAAGACCAATTTGCTGCTTTCCACCTATGTCTTCAGCGAAGAAGATCAGCGAACTTTCCAACGCTTTATCAATGAAGGGAGGAGTGATGCTTATGGTGTGGAAGGAGCCTTGGCCTTTTTCCCAAGCAGCTGGACGCGAACCACGATCAATCTCAACTATTACTTAGAGCATTTGAGTGATCTGGAAAATGATTTTGGCGCCAGTCGTTTAACACGATTTAATGTTACTGCCAATCAGCAGTTTACGATTGGCGAAAGATGGCGCTTGGACTTCCGTTGGTTCTACTGGGGCGATAATCGTACTCGTTTTAGCTTCTATGCTGCGCGTACGGCTTTAGATGTGGCAGCGAATGTAAAGATCCTGCGAAAGAAGGGAAGCCTGGGGCTAAGGATAACGGATATCTTCAACATCTACGAAGGCTTTAATGTATCGGATGGGCAGGGATTTAGAGAAGAAAGCTATCGAAAAGGTATCACCCGAGTTGCCTATCTCACCTTCACTTATCGGATTGAACAAGGAGAAAAGGGCAAGCGAAGGAATCGGAAGAAGCGCTCCTTCAACGAGCCTGGGGCGAGGGAGTAGGCTCTCCATCCACACTTCCGAAGTCTTTAAGACTTCGGAAGTGTGGATGAGCGTCAATGGAACGCCTCCATCGCCTCCTTTAAGTGCTCTGTAGAAGAAACAATCAAGGATTGCTCTTCAGCTTGCACAATGCCCCGTTCCCGAAGTTGTTTCAAAACGCGATTGAGACTGCGCGTAGAGATACCGAGGTAATCGGCCATGTCTTTTTTGGAAATAGAAAGCTCGTTTTCAGAGAAGACATATAAGATTTTCAATAGCGCATACTCCAAAGGGTAGACCTGTTGATAGGCGGCGCGCTCAGCCGTTTGTGTCACTCTATTCGCTAGCTCCACCAAGATAAGCTTATTGAAGGATGGTAGCTTTTCCAGCATGGTCATGAAGTCAGGATTACTGATCTGATAAAAACTCAGGTCAGTAATGGCTTCGATGCTGGACATATACTCCTTCTCGCGTAGCATTTCCAATTCCCCAATAATCTCACCTTCAGCTAGGAATTCCAACAAGAAATCTTGCCCATTCTCTTCCGTGATAAAACACTTAGCCAAACCATCAATCAGGCAATATACATTCCTGGGGGCATCTCCTTGCCAAATCAATCGCTGCCCCGCTTTCACAGTACGTTTGATGATCCGCCAATCAGGAGAAGGGATAGCTGCCAAGCGTCGAATTTCTTCGAGAATATGAGTATTGGTTCTTATCATTAGTGTGTCAAAACAGCCAGTGGGACAAATGTCCTTGACATACCTTTATATTATAGTAGAAAGGATTAGAGATAACCTTTCAATCTCTTGCAATTTGCAAATTTTCAGTTGAATTTGAATCACCCTGTTTTACTTAAAGACCTAAAAAACATATTTCTGCCCGATGAGACATTTCTTGATCGATACCGATACCGCCTCCGATGATGCTGTTGCCTTAGTGATGGCCCTGACAGATCCCAACATACAAGTGGAAGCGATCACGCTGGTAGCTGGTAATGTTCCGCTAGAACAAGGCCTTCAAAACGCCCTCTATACCTTGGAGCTTTGTGGGAAACAAATTCCAACCTACGGCGGAGCTGCTCAGCCTTTGCTTAGAGAATTGCATACGGCTCAATTCGTACATGGTACAGATGGCATGGGAGACATTGGGCTGTCTCTCCAAGGCCGTACCCCGACTCCTGGAAACGCGATAGATGTAATTATAGACACAGTCAAGGCTTTTCCTAATGAAATTGAGCTGGTGACGCTAGGCCCCTTGACCAACATAGCACTAGCCTTGGCCAAGGCTCCCGAAATCGCGACACTCGTGAAGCAGTGTACGATTATGGGAGGTGTAGGAAAAGGCAGAGGCAATATCACACCCGTCTCAGAATTTAATATTTGGGTAGATCCAGAAGCTGCCAAGATGGTCTTCGATTCAGGCATGAAGATGAAGATGGTCGGCTGGGATATTTCCCGCAATCACGCTTGTATTGATCCAGCGCTTTGTGATGAAATCAAAGCTATTGGCACGCCTTTTGCGGAGTTTTGCATGGATATTCAAAATACAGTAAAGAATTTTTCCACCGATGTGACAAAATTACCAGGTTTTGATCTCCCGGATCCCATCGCCATGGCCATCGCTATCGATGAAACGGTGGCTACGGAGACGGCTGATGTATACGTTGAAGTAATTATTGCGGATGGCCTTACTCGAGGACAAACCGTGGTGGATCATGTCAACGTGACGAAAAAAGCACCTAATATGGAAGTCGTATTTGAAGCCTCTAGGGTACAATTTTTATCAATGCTAAAAGCGGCAGTAAAGTAGCATGTCATGGATTATAGCAACCTTCCAAAAATAGAATTACACCTACACCTAGACTGCTCCCTAAGCTACAAAGTAGTGAAGCAGTTTAAGCCTTCCGTTACGGAAGAAGAATTTAAAAGCGAATACATAGCGCCAGCAAAGTGCAACGACTTGGCAGATTATATCAGTCGAGCAGCTAAAGGAATAGAGCTAATGCAAACTGCTGAGCAACTATGGGCGGTTACGCTTGACCTTTTCGATCAGCTCAAGGCAGATAACGTGATCTATGCAGAGATTCGGTTCGCCCCGCTTTTGCATATTGAACAAGGGCTCAGTCCCCAAGAAGCGGTGCAGATCGTGAATGCGGCTACGATAGAAGGGATGGAGAAAACTGGGGTAAAGGCTGGATTAATCCTAGCCACCCTGCGGCATTATACAGAAGCGCAAAGCATGGAGACCGTGAAGCTAGTAGAAGCATTTAAAGGAACCAATGTAGTCGGTTTTGATCTTGCGGCTGACGAAGCGGGATTTCCGATCGACGAGCACATCAAAGCCTTTAAATATGCCAAGAAACATGGGATTTTATGTACAGCGCACGCCGGAGAAGCACGTGGAGCAGATAGTGTTTGGGAAACCTTACGTCACTTTCACCCCAAGCGAATTGGACATGGTGTGCGTAGCATTGAGGATCCCAAGTTGATGGCTTTTCTCAAGGAAGAAGGAATACATTTGGAGGTTTGTCCAACTAGTAATGTCCAAACCACTGTTTATGACAAGATAGAGGATCATCGGGTGAATGATATCTACCAAGCGGGGATCTCCATCAGTATTAACACGGACGCCCGAACAATTTCCAATGTAAGTCTAGCCGATGAGTATGGAACCTTAGAGCGGGTATTTACTTGGGGAAAAGAGCATTTTCTCAACTGTAATTTGGAGGCCATCAAAAATGCCTTTACTGATGAGCCAACCAAAGAAACGATCAAGCGCCAGTTGTTGGCTGCTTATACATAAGGTCGGGCTAAGTTAGTTCGATCGCCTGAGGAGGTGACTTTTAGTAGCATATCCTTGAGCGTTAGTCTAGAATTATGGACTTCTTGTTTTTTTCCTATTAAGTTGTGAACATTACAATTTGCTTAAACCACCAAAATAGAGTAAACCATAGCAAGTATGGAAATTGAAAGTCTGAGAAACAGGCCAGAAATTACAACTGATGAGAAATTAAGTAAGAAATATGGGTCTTTCCGAAATCTTCTCGCCGAACTGGAGAGTAGGGATATCCCTAGTCATATTATAGGTGAGATCAACGAGAAGGTAAGTACTGTTAATGCTTTTCAAGGCCCTGCAAAGGGATTGAGGAGAGTACTCAGAAAGGAAAAAGACAGTATTGTAAAGTTGTTGGAAAAGGAACTAAAGATCGTTCCAAAAGGCTACTATCGAAACATGTGGATGGCCATTGGGATGAGCGCCTTTGGCGTCGCCATGGGAACTGCTTTTGGCGCTGCATTGGATAATATGGCTTTTCTCGGATTGGGAATCCCAATTGGAATGAGTATCGGCATGGCAATTGGAGCCGGTATGGATGAAAAAGCAGCTAAAGAGGGACGTCAGTTGAGTTTTGAGGCATGATTGTAGCGCACTATTTATCTTCTCCTCTCGGAAACTCCTGATGTTCGACAATGCCTCTAATCTGTTGAGCATGGCGGAGTGTATGCGCAATGCTAATCAATAACAACTGATGTAGGTCTCGAAATTCAGTGGGGCCTCTTCCACTTTTGGTATAGTAGGCACGCAGGTTTGCCTCCGTACTGCTCACGAAGTCAATCATGGCCTTCCTGGTTTCCTGATAACTGGCTAAGGCTCTCTCCTTATCACACCACCTTCCTTTCGGAGCCAAGTAGACTGGAGCTTTGCCTCGGTTTTGATCTGTTATTTCCGAATAACTCATAATGGCCTCATCACTGGCAAATTTTGATTCATCTTGAACCGGCAGGTTAGGAAGATTGCTAAGCACTCTTACCTCTCGGTAAAACAGTTCCTCGTGGGTGATCAAATGTTCGACCACCAAGGCAATCGACCAAGTATTGGAATCAGCTTGCCAGTTCCATTGTTCTTCTGAAAGGGGCGCAACGGACTGCAGAACGTTATCAAGGCTGGCAGACAGCCCAGAACGTAGCGAACTTCGATCAGCCTCCTCCCAAATTCTTTCATTGTTGGTAGTGGTAGAGCTAGGTTGGCAAGAGAAAAAGGAGCCTAGCGTTAAGAGCAAGGGCACTAAATATCTGTTGTTCATATCAATCGGGTATTGAAAGTCAGGATATTGAAGTTAAGCAAAAAGAACCAATCTCCTTATTCTACGTTGTAAGCTCTATTGTGCCATCTAACTAATAATATATGCCTCGTCTAAGTTTTGAACAACGTATTGGGCAGTTGGAAAAACGTAAAGGAGGGTATTTCTACTTGGGGATTCCCGCTGAAGAGGTAGCGAAATTCGCGAATGGAAAGACTACCAGATTAGTTTGTACCATCGACCGGAAGGTGTCCTATTCCTGTGGGCTAAATCATATGGGAGATGGAAATTTCTTCATCATTGTGGCTACTCGCTACATGAAGCAGTTGAAGAAGCAGATAGGAGATGTAGTAGCTTTTGAGATTACAGAAGACCTTAATCCATTAGGCGTAAAAATCCCCGAAGCTTTAGCGGTTTTATTGGAGCAAGATGAAGCCGCCAAGGCCGTGTTTGAAAAGATCACTGACGGGAAGAAAAGATCACTCATCTATTCTATCCAGAAAGTTAAGGATATCGACAAACAGGTCGAGAAGAGTCTTGATTTCTTGGAAGAAGAGGATCGGAAATTGAAAAAGAAGAAGAGGGTTTAATTTCTAATTACGAGCAGGAACACCTTCTTACCCACGTAGCTGGTATTTCCTACCTTCGAGTTGATAACAAACTGTTTTCGGATAACAAGTTTGAAGTTATACTTACCGGGAAGATTGAGGCTTTTCAATCCATCCCTCTACTATCCCACTCACAAACTCCAGAGCCTGATTCTAGCCAAATTCCGGAGTTCTGGTATCAATAGCCTGCAAACTGCTGTCAATTCTGCAGTTTTGCATGAAGAGGCTACACGGAGGTTTAGAAAAAAATCTTATTATTGTTAAGGGAGTTAATTAATTCTCTCTCTCCTTTAAACATACCATAGATAGATTAAAATTTACCATACAAGAAATGTCTTCAATATCCATCAATTCAAAAAAACCTAGACTTTCCTTCTGGCAAATCTGGAACATGAGTTTTGGTTTCTTAGGCATCCAGTTTGGATTTGCACTTCAGAATGCGAACGTTAGCCGAATCTTTGAAACATTGGGAGCCTCTAAAGATGAATTACCCATTTTATGGTTGGCTGCTCCAGTAACAGGCTTACTCATTCAACCCATTATTGGTTATTATAGTGATCGAACCTGGCATCCTAAGTGGGGCCGCAGGCGACCTTTCTTTGCCATTGGAGCTATCTTGGCTACGATCGCCTTGTTTTTAATGCCCAACTCTACGGCGCTGTGGATGGCCGTTATCATGCTCTGGTTGATGGATGCGTCTATCAATATCAGCATGGAGCCTTTCCGTGCCTTCGTTGGAGATATGCTACCCAATGAACAGCGGACCAGTGGTTTTGCTATGCAGAGTTTTTTCATTGGTGTAGGGGCTATTATAGCATCAGCGCTTCCGTATATTTTTACCAACTGGTTTGGTGTGAGTAATGTGGCCGACGATGGAGGGATTCCAGATTCTGTTCGCTGGTCTTTTTACTTAGGAGGCATAGCCTATTTTGCGGCAGTAATGTGGACTGTTTTTAATACGGAAGAGTATCCCCCCGATGATATTGAAAAATTGAAAGCAGAAAATGCAGAGGAAGGCATCTGGGATGGATTGATTGAATCCTTCAAAGGAATTTTTAGGATGCCCAAGACAATGGTTCAGTTATCCTTTGTCCAGTTTTTCTCCTGGTTCGCCCTGTTTGCGATGTGGATCTATACGACTTCTGCGGTGACTAGCCATATTTATGGTACGGAGGATACAGCTTCTGCAATGTATAATGAAGGGGCTGATTGGGTCGGAATATGTTTTGCCATCTATAACGGTATAGCAGCATTAGTTGCCTTTTTACTTCCCCTTATAGCCAAAAAGACAAGCCGAAGAATGACTCATCTACTAGCTTTAGTTTGTGGAGCATTGGGACTACTGTCTATATACTTCATCACTGATCCATCGATGCTATTGGTGTCCATGCTTGGTGTGGGGATTGCTTGGGCTAGTATTTTATCTATGCCTTATGCCATGTTGTCCAGTATTCTTCCTGCTGAGAAGATGGGGTATTATATGGGCGTTTTTAACTTTTTTATTGTGATTCCTCAAATTGTAGCTGCAGGTATTTTAGGGTTTATCTTGAAGAACTTTTTTGATAACGTTTCGGTATTCGCCTTGGTTATCGGAGGAGTATCTATGTTAATCGCAGCAGGACTTTGTTTAATTGTAGAAGATAACGAGGAGGAAACGGAACTGGCAGTCAATGAAGGATAGCCTCATTGGAATAGGTTTCTAGGCTAGACGATATGATTATTATTGTTGGTTAAAAGCATTTCATGAATTCAACTAAATACCTAATTGCTTGTCTTTTATCCCTATTAGCAGGCTGCGGGACGGTTAAGAATGGAGGCCCCATTAAAGTACCGGAAGGGGAGACTTCGATTTCCAATTTTTGGAAGAATGCAACGGTTTATTTTCTATTGGCAGACCGATTTAATAATGGAGATCAAACCAATGATTTACCACTAAATCGAAAGAAGGATGGTGCTGTTTTACGGAGCTTTGAGGGAGGAGATCTCAAAGGTATTACCCAAAAAATTGAAGAAGGGTATTTTGATAGACTGGGGGTAAATGCCATTTGGATGACGCCGGTTGTGGAACAAATTCATAGTTCTACAGATGAAGGAACAGGAAAAACCTATGCTTATCACGGATATTGGGCAAAGGACTGGACGACCTTAGACCCCAATTTTGGTACGGAACAGGACTTCGCAGCACTTGTGGCTGCTGCTCACCAGCGAGGGATCCGAATTTTAATGGACGTAGTTATCAATCATACCGGACCTGTCACGGATGTAGATACACAATGGCCCGATAGCTGGGTGCGCACCAAGCCTAAGTGTACCTATCAAGATCTTGAAACGACAGTCGCCTGTACTTTAGTTGAAAATTTACCAGATGTGAGAACGGACAGCGATGCCGTCGTTGAACTTCCCCCTTTCCTGAAAGAAAAATGGTCAGCAGAGGGACGTTTAGCGGAAGAGGAAAAAGCATTAGATGCCTTTTTTGAAAAAACAGGGTACCCACGGGCGCCTCGATTTTATATCATTAAATGGTTGACGGATTGGATTCGTAAATATGGCATTGATGGCTTTCGAGTAGATACCGTGAAACACACCGAAGCGGGAATTTGGAAGGAATTAAAAGAAGCTTGTCGAATGGCTTTTTTTGAATGGAAAGCTGCAAATCCATCCAAGGTATTAGATGCAGAAGACTTTTATATGGTAGGAGAGGTATATGGATACCAGATAGAGGCGGAAAAAATGTATGATTACGGAGATCAAAAAGTAGACTTCTTTGCCAATGGTTTTGAAAGCCTGATTAATTTTTCCTTCAAATACGATGCTACAAATACCTACGAAAGTCTATTTAGTAAGTACAGCGAAATTCTAAATAAGGATAGTATGCAATCGGTGGGTGTCTTGAATTACTTGACTTCTCATGACGATGGAAGTCCTTTTGATCCTCAGCGTGTCAAAAGTCAAGAGACAGCTACCAAGTTAATGCTATCACCAGGGGCGGCTCAGATATATTATGGCGATGAAACGGCTCGTCCGCTAGTTGTTGAAGGAGCAAACGGAGATGCCAATTTACGCTCCTTTATGAATTGGGATGACCTTGATAAACAGTCCTACAAAGATTTGCTAACTCATTGGCAAAAGCTGGGGCAATTTAGAAAAAGGCATCTGGCTATTGGTGCAGGCCAGCATCAGCAATTGCAAGCTATGCCTTATCTTTTTAAAAGAACTCTTCCTCTAAATAAACGAAAAGAAGACAAAGTCTTAATCGGGTTAGACTTGGACAAGGGCGTTAAAGACATCGCTGTCTATGATACTTTTAAAGAAGGGGCCAGCGTAAGAGATTTTTATTCGGGAACAGTGACAAAGGTGGAAGGCGGGAAAATTCAGATAGATAGCCCATATGACATCGTCTTAATTGAGGCAGCTAAATAGGACCAATAGAAAGCCTACATCTGGGAGTAAGCCGCTGAGCAACTTAGTCCCAGATGCAGGTCTAACTATTTACTATCTATCATCTTGGGGATATCAGGTAGCGGATAGAGCTCTTGTTCCTCAAACCCACCGAAAGTAAATTCTTGGATAGTGAACTGATGAAAATACTTGTCCAGAGATTTTTTCTTCACTACTCCATCGTCCAATAAGATGGGCATGTTATACGGAACTAGAAATCCCTCAATATTTCTATAATTTTGATAGGCAATGGAGCCATATTTATGCCGGGTAAAAGCACTGTTGTTTTCCCGTAAGGTATAAATGCAATAATCGACTAGCTGCGTATTCGTATTGATCCACAGTATATATTGATCAAAATCGGGATTGGCCGTTTCAGTTCCCCAGGTGGCAAAGACAAGGTCGTAAGTTTGGCCCTTCCACTCTCGCTGGCCATAGAAACGCTTGATCGGGGCGTGATAGAGGCGATAAGGGAGTTCGAGGAAGTAATGGAATACCACCAAGCCAAATTCTAATTTGTTGAATTTCTCCCCGGTATCGGCATTTTCGATGTTGGCCTTGTCCTTTCCTTTTTCGTAATACATCCAAGATTGCACGCCAATTAAATCGCCCTCTTTTTTCCCGTCTAAAAACAAAGCACTCCCATCAAAAGTGTTGAAGTTGTGTTTGAATAGGAAATTGGTGGCTTTATCAGGCCATATTTTTGCCAGCCCGCCCATCCAGCCAGGCCAGTGATCCGTGGCTTTGAACTGATACACATTTTTTTTCTGCAATACATTAAAACCTTGTGCCTCGATTACTTCTTTAAGCTTGGTTTCCGCAATTCTTTGAGATTCAACATCAGGTAGGTCCGAGAACTGGCTGATATCTGCTGTTTTACAGGAAGAAGCCACAAGCAACAAAACTAGATAAAGACTCCATCGGATGTTTTTCATGATTATCTTTTTGTTGCAATTAGCAGGCTTCGAAAGACATGAAGTTGATATTTTACGCCAAGTTTATAGCCGCGATCGCTTGACCTCGCTAAGCCGTAGCGTCGGGCTGGAAAAGTCTAGCCCTCTTTGTAAATTCGCGGAAGAATGATCTCCAATTGATAAAAGCAATTTATGCTAGCAGAAAAACCCATACATCCCGACTTTCTATATTATCTGAAGGATAAGGATCAGGCTTTGATCGAGCTATTTACTGAACTAAGGCACTTTGTCTGGGCACAATACCCGGAGGCTAATGAGCTCCTATATCATACGCATGCACTGACTGCGGTCTTCACTCTATCCGAGAAGCTCTCTGACGGTTTTTGTCATATCCCCATTTATACTGAGCATCTGAATTTGGGCTTTAATAAAGGAAGCTTGTTGGAGGACTCCCATAACTTGTTGGAGGGTACTGGAAAGTGGATCCGGCACATTCCGGTAAGGACGGAAGCAGATTATCGTCGGGCTGGAGTCCAGGAGCTGATTCAAGCTGCGATCGTATTAGCCCAGGATGATCAAGTAAAGCCTGCTAAAAAGCAAGGGCAAAGTATTTCGAAGATCAAGAGATAGTGGTCTACGTGAAAGAGGGGGGGCTACGTTGGGAAAAAGGGAACTATTCAGTGCAGAGGAAGAGTTATTCGGGTGGAACGATAATGATGTAAGATCATTAATGGACTAGATTAGACCATTAAACAGATTCAAATACTTAGAAAATGGGAGCAGGGCAATTCAAAATTACAGGATATTCTACTGCACTTTTCTCTACTTGGTTTTTCATCGAGGAACTAGGTTTGTTGTTAGATGCCGGTGATGGCGTTTCGGCTAGCCTTTTGCAAAAGAGTAGAAAAATAAAGCAGGTCTTCATCTCACATGCAGATCGAGATCATCTCACTGGACTTCTTCAGTTCAATCAACTAAATGCTCGGCCAGGTTTCCCTATCATTCATTATCCGGCGGACAGCGGCTCTTTCCCCGCTTTGGCGGATTTTGGTGGAAAATTTGATCATCATGTACAGTTGGCGGTTTGGGAGCCTTTGCGGCCCGGAGATGAGGTGGTTTTGAAAAAAGACATCAGAGTACAAGCCATCCGCAATGGGCATGTGCAAGCTCCAGCCGATAAAAGCAAAAGTCTCAGCTTTAAGGTGGTGCAGATGAAACGAAAAATTAAGCCTGAATTTGCAGATCTAGAAGGGAGTGAAATTGCGCGACTAGCCCAGTCCTTAGGTAGGAACTTTATTTCAGAAGAAAGCCAGGAAACCTTATTGGGGTATTCCGGAGATTCACCAGTAGAGGAATATGAGCGGTGGGATAATACGCCGATTCTGATCCATGAAGCTACTTTTCTGGATGATTCAACTCCCATGAAAGAAAAGGCTAATAAACATGCTCGCCTCGATGAGGTTATGGAAATGGTTGCTTCGATCAATATTGGCACCTTAATATTGAGTCATTTTTCGTCTCGTTTTTCTCCTGCGGAAATTGACGAAGCTATTTTGCGGGAATGTAAAAAACACAAGCTGCAAATACCGGTCTACAGGTTATTGCCAGGGCAGCTTCATCGTGATATTCTGGCGCAGGATCCGATTAATGCCTAGTTAGGAATAGGTAGAATCGGGAGTCCAGTTGATACCACAAGGAAAAGACTTCGAAGAAATACTTGCATTTCTGCCCTAAAAGGGATTTAATTGCCTGAGAATCGGCTTAATAATCGTTCCTATGCGCTTTTTGTCCCAATTTTTTGGTGGTAGAGAAAGAGAAATCCAAACCTATAAAGACTTTTGGAGTTGGTTTCAAAAGAAGGAAAAGGTATTCTTCAAGGCTGTTAAACAACATTCAAGAATCGAGGAAGATTTTTTTGACCTCCTCTCTCCTAAATTAGATCAACTCAAAGAAGGTTTTTTCTTCCTCACTGGTATGTACGATGATAGTACAGTAGAACTGGTGCTTACCCCGGATGGCAATATCAAGAATATCATATTTGTAGAGGAATTGATAGCAGCTGCACCACCGATTCCGGGGTGGAAGTTTACCGCGCTAAAGCCGGCGGTGGATATTGAAGGTTTGAGCATTAGTATGTCAGGGCATGAGTTTGATAAGCAAAAATTGTTCTTCTTTTCAAACGAACATGCCGAGTACCCGGATGAAATTGATATCACACTGGTACATCAAGACTATACCGAGGAAAATGAAAAGACCATTACCAATGGCAGCTATATTTTCTTGGATAATTTTTTAGGTGAATTAGACTTTGTTACTAAAATAGACAGTATTGATGTGCAAGGCCCTAATGGTGATCACCCCCCTTTGGTGCCGATCGTAAAACTCAAAGATTTTTTGCGCTGGCGCCAAAAAGAATTCATTGAAAAGTATGAAGGTACTCGCTACGATACCGAAAATGATGAGTACACTTTGTTTGAGGCGGAACTTGAATCTGGTAACGTCTTGGTAGCTTCCATGAATACAGACCTGTTGCGTTGGGACAAGAAAGCTTCACACCCGTGGGTCCTTTATCTCGAACTTCCCTATGACGGCCAATCACGCAACGGCATGCCTGATGAAAATATGCAAGAACTACTCTCCACCATTGAAGAGACGGCTATGAAGGAATTGAAAGACAGAGATGGGTACCTAAATATCGGCCGACAGACGGGTGAGAACACGCGGAAACTCTACTTCGCCTGCAAAGATTTTCGCAAGCCATCACTGGTAGCTCATGTTCTTCAACAACAGTTTGGCGATCAGATCGCCGTCGATTTCGATATCTATAAGGATAAATATTGGCAATCCTTCAATCGCTTTAAAAAGAGCTATTGATGGCTCTTTGTTTTGATCGGAGCCACCTATCGGTTAAAACGATCCATTCGTCAAAAGTCTAGGCAAAGAACAAAGAAATTACTGATCTTTTAATAGCAAGTAAACTTAGCACGCTGAATCCTATAAACTGCGAAGCCTATGTGGGATCGAAATAGTAAAGAAGGAAAGAATATTGAAATCAGTTTAGGACTACTAGTAGGTTACATACTAGCAGGTCTGATTCATTCCTGGGCCACTGGAACCCCCTTGAAATCTTCCTTTTTAGATGAGAAGATAATCACAGCCATCGCTGGAATAGGACTGACCTTGTTTATTTATCACTGGAATAAAAACAAGGCCATAAAAGAAGAGGAATAAATCATCTCGGACTTATTATACCTGTTCGCCAAAAGTATACTAAAACAATTGCTTTGCATGACTGCTCGACCTTTCTCGATTCTCCCTTCCTCTAATTTGACTACTTTTCTATTGTTCTTTTTATGGCTTGCCCCAATGCACTTAGTGGCTCAAGGAACTGCGGATAGCGAACGTCTAGGGAAATTGGACTATATGGTCCACGCTGATCGAATCAACTGCGATAGCATGGTAGGTACCAATCTAGAATCCCGGGTTTGCCTCAACCTCGCCTTTCAAAAAGCTGATTCTACTATGGTGGAACTCTTTGATAAATTTATCAATGGGGTTGAACCCAAAAGTGCGCAAGAGGAGTTTATCGTTTACCAAGAACATTGGCTAGACCATCGCAGGCGGCAGAGTACGTGGGTTTCGGAAGGGTATCGAGGACATATGCTGGGCATTGTCTATCTAAATCAAATGCTGAGGATCACGGAACGAAGAATCGAGGACTTGAAAGATCTGACTGGAGGTGAAAAATAGATTGTGATTTTGGTGGCTAAACCCACCTTGGCAAAGCCGCTTTTTTTAGATATCTTTCACTAGGCATTAGTAAAACAGCTAGGATCTCCCTGCAATTTTTTTAGGTTACCTAAGACCCAAAACTGCCATGGAAAAACTCCAAACTTCAGTCCCTGTTTCTACACAGGCGGCCCCTGCCATCCTTCAACCTGTTAAGGATAAAGAACGAATTGTCCTTTGTACCCTATTCTTTCATGGGTACGGGTTGGGCTACTTCCATCATTTAGAATACTATCAACTGTTCTTTGTCGTGATTGCAGTCTGGGCGGTGTCGCTTATTATCAGCCCGATTTGGCTAAAGCATTATCGCTTTGGTCCATTGGAATGGCTATGGAGAAGCCTCTCCTATCGGAAACTACAGCCAATGCGAAGAGAACTGGCCACCTAAACGTAAGATTATTCACCCGCGTAGCAGGGAATTGGAGTTTTCGGTGCTCAAGCCCTTAGGTTTTTAGTTTCTTGCTCCGTTTATTGAAAAATAGGAAATCAAGATGTACCGACTGTTTTTATTCTTACTATTGCTGTTAGGAGCGTGCCAACCTAGGAGCTCTAGAGTGATTGATGTTGATGGAAATAGCTATCCTACGAAAGAACTGGGAGGGCTCCTATGGATGACCGAAAATCTTCGCGTCACGAAGGATGCAAAAGGCAAGGCTATTGCCTATTTCCACCCCAATGAAGATCCAGCCCAGACCACTAATTATGGCTTATTATACGATTATCCAACCGCTTGCCAGGTTTGCCCGGAAGGCTGGCGTTTACCGACCAATGCAGATTGGGAAAAGTTGCTCATCCTTGGAGAGGATAATATAGCACCGCTATGGAAAGATACCGACTATTGGCCTGGTGATGGGAGTACCAATAGCACCGGTTTTTCTGTCCGGCCTACAGGCTATGGAAACAGTGGCGAATTTGACAATAAGTTCGGAGAAAAGACCTTATTCATGTCCAAGACCAAGGACAATGAACACGATATCTGGACCTATATTTTTGAGAAAGGTAAAAGCTCGATTCGGAAGGCACCACAGCATCCGACCTATGGGTTTTCAGTGCGTTGTGTGAAGGGGTAGGGAGAATGGTGTATCCGGTAATCATCAGATCTCTTGCTGCCTCCTAAGCAATAGCGGCCATCTCTAGAGTGATCTAAAGATAGCCGCTATTCTATTGCAGAATAAATTTATCGGAGCTGTTGCTTATTGGCCAATCACGCCTAGCTTTTTCCCTACCTTGGTAAAGGCTTCCACCGCTCTATCCAGATGGTGTAGCTCATGCCCAGCAGATATCTGTACGCGAATACGAGCCTGTCCCTTGGGCACTACTGGGTAGTAGAAACCAATTACGTAAATGCCCTCCTCTAATAGTGCATTAGCAAAATCTTGAGATAATTTCGCATCATATAACATGATTGGTACGATCGGATGAACCCCGGGAAGAATATCAAAACCTGCCTCGGTCATGGCTTTTCGGAAATGAGTCGTATTGTTTTCCAACTTATCTCGAAGTTCAGTCGTACTGCTAAGCAGGTCTAAAACTTTAATAGAGGCCCCAACGATTGACGGCATTACCGTATTGGAGAAAAGATATGGCCTTGATCGCTGGCGAAGAATATCCACAATTTCTTTCTTGGCAGCGGTGAATCCACCAGATGCTCCTCCCAATGCTTTTCCGAAGGTGCCGGTGATGATATCGACTCGGCCCATCGCGTTGCAGTATTCGTGCGTGCCACGCCCTGTCTTACCGACAAAGCCGGTAGAATGGCATTCATCAACCATAACCATGGCATCATATTTATCCGCCAAATCACAAATCTTGTCTATTTGAGCGATAGTCCCGTCCATGGAGAATACACCATCGGTAGCGATTAGACGTCTCCTAGCACCTTGCGCCTCTTGCAGCTTGAGTTCCAGGTCAGCCATGTCGTTGGTCTTATACCGAAAGCGAGCTGCCTTGCAAAGACGGATACCGTCTATGATAGAGGCGTGATTGAGCGTGTCGGAAATAATAGCATCTTCCTTTCCCAAAATGGGTTCAAATAACCCACCATTGGCATCAAAGGCGGCAGCGTATAAAATGGCATCTTCCATACCTAAGAAATCGGCAATCTTACGCTCTAGCTCCTTATGGATGTCTTGAGTTCCACAAATGAAGCGAACGCTAGACATGCCAAAGCCATGTGTGTCAATAGCTTCTTTAGCAGCCTTGATCACATCTGGATGGGAGGACAAACCCAAGTAATTGTTCGCGCAGAAGTTGAGTACTTCCAGGCCTTTATCCGTCTTGATTACAGCCGACTGGGGCGTGGTGATTACCCTTTCCTCTTTATATAAACCCGCTTCCTTGATGGATTGGATCTCCTCCTGCAAAACGGGAGCAGTACTATCAAACATATTGTAAAGTTTTTAGCTTATTTAGGTTGCTGATCATGTCAGCCGTCATTTGTTCTAGATTGAATTCTGGCTCCCATTCCCAATCTTTCCGAGCCATCGAGTCATCGATGCTGGAAGTCCAGCTATCCGCGATCTGTTGTCGAAAATCTGGCTGGTATGAAATCTGGAATGCCGGATAATGGACTCGGATGGCATCGTAGATTTCTGCGGGGGTAAAACTCATCCCTGCCAGATTGTAGCTAGTTCTGACTCTGATTTGTTCCCTAGGTGCAGCCATTAATTCCACGGTAGCACGAATCGCATCTGGCATGTACAACATCGGCAAGCGGGTATCCTCTCGCAAGAAGCAGTAGTAGGGCTTCTCCTCCACCGCGGCATGGTAAATCTCTACAGCATAATCGGTGGTGCCTCCACCTGGGGGGTGTAAGTAACTGACGATGCCAGGGAAACGGACCGAACGCACATCCACTCCGTATTTCAAGAAGTAGTAGTTACACCAATCCTCACCTGCCGCTTTGCTGATTCCATATACGGTGGTAGGATGTAAAATAGTATGCTGAGGGGTATTGTTGCGAGGTGTTTTATCACTAAAAACAGCAATGGAACTAGGGTAGAAGACTTTCTCCACTTGGTGTTGCCGAGCAGATTCCAAGACATTGAATAATCCCTCCATATTTACCTGCCAAGTCCAGCGAGGGTTGGTTTCCCCTTTGGCGGAAAGGATGGCGGCTAGGTGGTAGACCTGCGTGACCTTGAAATCTCGAATGATCTCAGCTAAGCGTTGTTGATCTCGAATATCAAGGATCTCAAAGAGACCATTTTCTTCGGCGGGAGGTCGGATGTCAGTGGCTAATACCACTTCCGAACCATAATATTCACGCAAGGCGGCGGTCAATTCCGAGCCAATCTGACCGTTGGCTCCAGTGATCAGGATGAATTCCTTTTTCATGGTTAGGACTTCTAGATTGCGGTAGCTGAGCATCCTGTGGTTAGGAGGATGTTAGTGCTCAGGACCAAATGTTGTTCTGATTATTAGTTGTTTCTTTCACAAAGAAACAACTATAGCGGGAATTAGGATGGTAAGTTCAGCGAAAATCTTTCTCCTTCTTCAACAAATCTCGTAGACAATATTGAAATGTGCAGAATAAGCGACACTGACGTTCACCGTCAGTGAACGATGGCAACAGGAAAGTGTTGAATTTTGCCTTTAATGCCCTCAAACACGTGCTTGGTCGAAAAACCATCTTTCCAAAGAGTCATGCTGGGGTCGTTTTTACTGGCCTTTAGGAGATTAGGCGTATTTTAACCCCGACATATTATGCCACTCAACTATTAACCACACCATCATGAAGAACCTAAGTTTTTTAGGTCTACTCTTACTCATTTTTTCTTGCTCCACAGAAGAGCAACAAGCAGTCAAGACCTACACAATCGAACAATTTTATCAAACTACAAGCATTACTGGGGGAGTCTTCTCAGATGACGAGACCAAGCTACTAGTAAGCGGAAATGAAACTGGCATATACAATGCCTACGAAATCAATATTGCTGATTCCAGCCGGAAGCAAATTACCTTCTCGGAGGAAGAATCCATCTTCGCTATTGATTATGTTCCGGGAACCGATGAGATTCTTTATTCTTCGGATAAAGGAGGAAATGAAAATAGACACATCTACCATTTAGCAGCAGATGGGACGGTAACGGACTTGACTCCAGGGGAGAAAGAGAATGCACAGTTTGGTGGTTGGAGTGAAGATGAAAAATCATTGTACTACCTATCCAACAAACGGAATCCTCAATTTTTCGATTTGTATAAGATGAGCATCGAAAGCTGGGAGTCGGAGCTAATGTATCAGAATGATTCGGGGCTTGATGTTGGTGCCATGACGGAAGACGAAAGCATGTGGAGCGTTTCTCAACCGATCACAACCAGCAATGTGAAGTTATTCCTGTACGATCGGGAAAATGATAAAATGACGGAGATATCGCAAGATCCTGGTAGTTATTCTAGTTCAGGCTTTAGTCAAGACAATCGTTTTTTCTACTACATTACGGACGTGGGGAAAGAGTTCGCCTACTTAGTTCAGTATGAAATAGCTACTGGGGAACGAACGACTTTATATGAGGCAGAATGGGATGTAATGTATAGCTACTTAAGTGACAACGAGACTTATCGGGTAGTAGCAGTTAATGAAGATGGAAAGAATACTTTAGCCCTCATCGATAATGCATCAGGGAATAACATTGAGCTTCCCTCAATTCCAGATGGAGACATTACATCTGTAAGTATGGCAGAGAGCGAAAAGCAAATCCGCTTATCCGTTGGAACTTCTAAAGCCTCCAATAACCTATACGTTTACGATCTGGAAAGCAAGGAACTCAAGAAGTTAACCGAGACCTCCAATCCTGACATCAGCCCAGATGATCTAGTGGCAGCAGAGGTCGTTCGTTTTGAGTCTTTTGATGGATTAGAAATTCCCGCTATCTACTATAAGCCGCTTAGTGCTTCAGCTGATAATCCTGCTCCTGCCCTAGTTTGGGTGCATGGTGGACCAGGAGGACAGTCTCGCGTTGGCTATCGACCTCTACTCCAATATCTCGTTAATCACGGCTACGCCATTCTAGCTGTCAATAACCGAGGAAGTAGTGGATACGGAAAGACCTTTTTCCAGATGGACGATCAAAACCATGGAGATAAGGATTTGAAGGATTGTATTTGGGGAAAGAAATGGCTACAGTCGCAGGATTATATTGATTCCGAAAAGATCGGAATTATCGGAGGTAGTTATGGAGGATACATGACGATGGCCGCCATGACCTTCTACCCAGATGAGTTCAATGTAGGGGTAAACTTCTTTGGCGTGACCAATTGGCTGCGAACATTGAAGTCTATTCCTCCTTACTGGGAGTCCTTCCGCGAAGCCTTATATGCTGAGATGGGCGATCCTTACACGGCAGACTCTGTTCGCTTGTACAATATCTCTCCATTGTTTCATGCCGAGAAAGTGAAAAAACCAATCATGGTACTACAAGGTGCAAATGATCAAAGGGTATTGCAGATAGAATCTGATGAGATTGTGGAGGCAGTGATGAAGAATGATGTGCCAGTAGAATACATCGTTTTTCCTGATGAGGGGCATGGCTTCATCAAAAAGGAGAATGAGATAAAGGCTAATAGTCAAATACTGACCTTCTTGAATAAATACTTAAAACAGGAGGTAGCGGACTAAGGGCTACCCTAAAAGCATAAAGACAGTTCATCCCGAATTTTGGTGTAAACCGAAGTTCGGGATGACTTGTTTTAGGCAACAGCATGAACAGAGAACTTAATGCCAAAACCTCCCTGTATATACCGAATTTAGCAGGTCGTGCCTTACTCGCTGCAAAATCAGTTGGGAATTTGACTTGCTGACTCTACACAAGATTCATGACCATTGAGCGATGCAACCAGAAGGCAAACCAGCACTAGTAAAGCTAGGACTCCTAAAATTGCCGTAATTCCCAAAGTGAAGGCACCCGCGATAATACTAGCGATTGCAAGAATAGCACCAAGTATTATACCTGCAATTTCGAATCCTAGTGTGACATGGCATCGCATTATTTCTCTATCACGATGAGGGGTGCCTGCCCCTCCCGCTGGATTACCTTGCCCTACATGACCATATAGTTTCTTATAAGCAGGGGATTGTCGCAATGCCATCCTAATGACATGGTGCTGCTGAGCGGATGACATTGTTAAAAAACCTGGTAGTGAAGGTAAAAGAGCTTTGAAATCATTGATTACCCCCTGCATGAGATTAGTGAAGGAGTGAATCGTATGAGACAAGCCCATAGCTGACATCAATTTATTGAAATCTGCGGGGCTAAGGGGGGTGTGGGAATGTTCATGAGCAGGAAGGATATGATCCTTGTAGTTATGAACAGTCTTAATAGCCTTTTTTCGGTCTGCTTCATCCAGAGTGCTCAAGTGCGCCATAGACTGAGTCGATTGATTATGACCGAAGTGTAAAAGGTCATTCATAAAATGGCTATTTGCCAAAGTTCTTACTAGGGTATGTCCACCCATTGGAGGCCCAAAGCCTGGTAGTGGATTCATTGGTGTTGACATTTGAATAGATTTAGTTAGTTAAATTTTTCTATTCAAACTTCAAGGAATTGTAGTCCTGATCAAAGAAGTGCAGGGTCAAGAGCGCAAATTGGCTTGCCATGTACCGATTATCTCAAGTATCTGGAAAATCATGACGACCACCTAGTTGGCAACCACAAAGAATATAAACAGTATAATTTGAGATCACTTATGCCTTATATTTAATGCTTTTTAAAGGCTAGGAGGGGGCTAATCCAAGTTTCCCTGCCAATTCCTTCGCTCTTTGATAAGGGATATAGTTGGCATCGGCTTGCGCCCAAAACTGAAGGGCAATTCCTAAATTTTCCTTGGCAGCTTCTGAATTCTCATCCGCTAGCATGCTAGCCATTTGGTAATATACCATTGGATCATCCGTTTTCTGATCTATCAACTTTTGTAGGAGCGCTAAGGCACGTTCCTTATCTCCGGCTCTGTCATATATCTTGGCTAGGAATAGACCACCAGAACTTAGGAATCTTTCTATCCTTCCATCATCCGCTGCCAAGATTTCGACACACTTTTTATAATCCTCTTGAAGATAAGCTGCTAATACGTCAAAGTACTCCGTAGCCCCGCTACCATAGACGGCATAGGAAGTCCGACAATTCACAAATTCTTCTTCACTCATGGGCATCTGATAATCATTGATCAAGGCTTGGCTATTGGCGGTACAGTCATAAATTACTTTTGATTCTGGTGAATATTGGGCTAGCTCTGCCAGAAGTTCGTCGATCTTCTCTGTTTGCCCAGTAGAGAGATACATGTCGGCTTTTGTAGTGAAATAGGTGACGACTAACCTATTGATGGGCGTTCTTTTAAGCTGCTGTTTTTTATGGTCATTTAAAGCGCTATAAGCCTTTTGAACCTGCCCAGTTTTTAGCGCAAAAAACATTTTAATCCATAAGAAGTTGAGACTGTCTACTAAGGTAGTTGATTGTTCTATGCCTTGTTCCACTCTTTTATTGGCCGCTGCGATCTTTAGATCTTTAAAATCCAGGTAGGACAAGCGTGTCTGAATGGTCATGTTTAATGGATCCATGGTTTCTTGCTCTACCAGGGTTGCTTTTGCTTCTTCAATCCGCCCCTGCTTCTCGTAGATGGTAGCATACTTTAACTGATCTTCCTCTCGGTCTGGAAATGCTTCCTTTAGCTGATCAAGCGTTTTCTCGGCTTCCGCATATTCTTCACTTTCTAGTTGTAGACTGTACATACCCAAGAGCCCTCTTTCCAAGTTACCGTACTCAATAGCTTCTTGTAGTAATGCCTTTGCACTGTCTACCCCATGATTAAGTTTGTAGGTCGATACCAAAGCCTGATAAGCTTGGAATTCAAAGGGGAACATCTTCCGACGCACCTCCTGTAATTTTAAATAGGCATCTTGGCGATTAGTGATGCTGTAGAGTACTGATTTGGCAGCGAATTGCATTCTTTCAGGAAGAGAGGCGCCGTATTTAATGGCATTTTTGATATAGGAGATAGCCTCATCCCTTTTTCCTTGCCCGTACAAAGGGTCGCCAACATAGAAGTGACAAAAAGAACAGGCAGGGTCTATTTCTGTAGCCATCTTAGCTAGACGTACGACTTCTTCTAGGCCGGTTGGGTTCTTGTAATAGGCAATTCGAGATAAGGTAAAATACTTCAGGGCTTCGGGGTTGCTGGTAAGCAGTGCGGAAGAGGGTAGATTAACTTGATTTTCAATCGGCTCAAAGGCGTCTGGGATGTTAGTGAAGATCTGTTCCTTCATTTCGTCAATAGCGGCATACGGATCCTCGTTGGTTATGTCAATGTCAAATAAAGATTTTCCATCCCGAGTGTTGTAAAGGCTGCCCTTGAATATAAACTGCCCATCCTCGATGGTATAAGAGATCCTGCTGAAATAGTCATTGCGCGACTTTCGAGCGATTTCTCTTTGCATACCGATATTAGGAGGAACGAATGAAGGGAGTCCTAAGCCATTGTAGTAGCCATTTAAACCCAATTCCGACACGCTATAAAACTCTGGACGTTGCTCAAGATTAAGGGCTAAGAGATTGGAAAAGGCTACACCCCACCAATCTTGTTCTGTATCCCCAGTTTGATTCTCGAATTGAAAACAGGCAATCGTCTTTATTTTTTGTAACGATGGAACTACAGCCTGAACTGTATTGCCATCCTCATCCGTCATCTGGACGATTTCACTCGTATTGGAAGAGGAGTCATTGAATAAAAAAATGCCCGCACCGATAGCGACAATTAGATTGGTTAGTATGATGAACTTTGGCCATTTCAGATTATTCAAGGAGGATATCGGACGAAGTGGGCTCCCATAATAAGCCAAGATGGCTATAGCGGGTACCAACGCAATCCATACAACCAAGTACTTATCAACCCAATGCCCACCTAAATCGTAACGATTGGTAGTAAACTCAAGGAATTGCAAAAGGCCAAAGCCAACAGCTAAGTATGTCCCTAGAGATTGGGGGACCTTCCGTTCCCATAGATCTTCTAATCCTGTCTTATTCGTTTCAGTATTCATAAGCTAGCTGGGTTTAAAACAGCATTTTGTAATTGGATTTTCCCGACTTCAAGAGGAGCTTATGCTCAAGCGCGTAGTTACTGCTGTGTAACTATACCCAAATTGCGGCCCAAAGATAAGGAAACGAAATTGTAGACAAGTTGTTCTATGCCTGAACAAGTCTACTTCAGGCGAGCGTCTAGTTCCGATAGCTTGAATCTAATGTTAAGGATGTAGGGCGATGCGCCAGATTTCCAATGTCCGTAAGTGGTAGCTAGGATAGTCCCATCTTCTAGTATTTCTAGAGCAGGATAGGCACAGTCGCTTCCTCTTTTGTTATCCTTCAACCGAACCCTATATTGCCCTTCTCTACCTTCTACAAGGTCTTCGTACGTACCAACCCAGCCAACCCAATCGCCCGCCGTAGGACTGACGGGGCCAGCTTTTTCGTACAACTGCTCTTCCTGGCAATTGGCACAAGCCGCTTTCAATTGCCGGTAGCGAGATAAGGCTGGGGAGTTGTCGCGGAATGAAATGAATAGCCTCCCATCTGGCGCATAGACCGCCTGATGTCGATCTCCAGTGAGCGCATTGGGCAGCTCACGTGGATTGGTCCAGGTCTTGCCTTCATCATTGGAGAAAATAATGAATGAGTTCATTCGACGCGAGTTTTCCCGTAATAGAACGGCTAATTGGCGGCCGTCCGGAGAACGAATAATACCCGGCTCACAAAGATGAACCATGCGACTACTATAAATAGGAGTAGGGGCAGACCAACTGAGTCCACCGTCGAAAGATAGACTCTTATATAAGGTGAATAAGGCCTGGTTATTTTGCGTCAATGACTTATCCAATGTATTCCGACCTTCAGCAGTGAAGAACCGTTGATCATCGTGGAATAAAGCCATGTAATGTCCTTTACCTGTACGAAGCGGAACGACATCACTCATCACGACGATCCCTCCCCAGTCTCCCACTTGCCGCAGAGGAGACCAGCTGTTACCCTCATTTTCTGAAACGGCCATTCGGGTAGGGTAAAGGCCAGAAAAAATGATCAGCCGCTTTTTACCTCCCGCATCTTCCACGGGGAACAAGGTGGGTACTTCTAAAGAACTGGCCCAATTAGCGGGCGTAGGAAGTCGCTCACTCCAGGTTTTACCAGCATCCATACTCTTTTTCATGACAATCGCCCCTCGGCCATGTCCCTTGGGATACACGCAGTATAAGGTTTTCCCATCTTCCAGTAAGTGCGTAGTGGGGTGACCTAAATATTGGCCCTCCTCTATATCTACAATCACTTGCCGATCTCGGTCTTGATCCAAATCGACTAGTGGAATGCTATAGTAGTTGGTGGAGAAATTCGAAAGGTCAACGCCTTCGTTGGAGACGGTTTGTGCGTTGGATAGGCTAAGTGCAAGGAGTAAACTGAATCCTGTGCAGATGGATTTGATCAATGTTGGCATGTTCAAGTTGGTTTTCATAGAAAGCAAGCAACGAGGGGGCGAGATAGATCAGTATCCCAATGGACATATGGATATTTGAACTTCTAAACTAGGCCATTCCCCTATCCCTTGCGTACTTTCAATTTCTTTCAAAATACCTAAAATTCTTCTTTTAATTCCGGATTGCCACACCATTCAAGTGTTTTATCGTTTCTTTTCCATCCATTTTAGTATGGGGGAGTAAAGTGTTTCCAACTCAATTTTTCCAGTTTTAGCTCTTTGATCTTCGTACAAGCGTATCAGTTCCCGGTTGAATGTTTTGAAGTGGATAAACTTCCGCCTTTCTACCATAAAAGCCTCTTGCACACTAAGTATTTTTTCTATTTGCTCAGGTTGGTAGTTTTCCAAGGCATATAAGCTAAAAATTGCCCAGGTCATATATTCATTGAAGGTAGACATGCTACTACGGTAGCCATTCTTTTGATGATTCCATTGTCTATAATCTGGGATGGCTTCTTCAATTTTAGTTCTGTATTTATCAGAGATAGGATTTACATAATTGTGGTCAATCTCGGTAAATACTTCTCTTTCAACTTTGCTGGATAGAACCTCAAGTTCTTCTTGAGAAAGCGTATCTAAATTAGTTTTTGATGGGGGTGAAACAAACATCCATGTCTGTTTTAAATTAGAAATCGGATCTTGCAAGCCTGGAAGGGTGTTGTGGAAACCTCCGGTCAAAGGAGAAAAGATGATCCGGTAGGAGTCGTATTTTTCAGGAAATCGGTCTTCCATCCAGGTCCACATTCTATCAATGTTACATAGTTTTAAGTATTTGATTTTTAATAAGTTATAGTGTTGGTTGTGATCGGTGTAAAATTGATGAAAATTTGTTTTTTTAGCAAAATCCTCAATTTGTGCTTTGTAGTCTGGATAGTAGAAAATTTTTGATTTGAATAGTTTAATCAGCAGGGGATTGACATGAAATATTTCGTTTTCCTTCAAGCTATTATCTTGCTCTAGATCGTAATTCAACGCAAATAGTCGGATAGCTGGTTGTACTTGAGAATACGCATTGTTTTTTAGTTTGTCCTCTAGCAGCGTAACTAGCGGGTGCTGATCATAGCTGCCGAAATGATTCTGTACATCAGCATAATACTTTGGCGTTCTTTTACTGATGAAATTTTCATCCTGCTTAAATGTTTCTGTGAGCGAACAGGCTATGTACATTAGCTCATAAACTTTCGGAATTTCTAAGGAAACGGTGTTTATATATTCATCTTCGATAGTCACAGTAGGATACAATATATCTACGGCGATGTCTTCAACCCAGTCAGGAGCTATCCAATAGGTGATGAATAAGGTAAGCAGTAGTGTGACTATAGTCAAAAGGAGATAAGTAAGGACCTTTTTTACTTTCATTTCAACTTGCATTTGCGGATTTAGGTAGATAATAGCTAATGCTCTTCTTTTCTTTTGAGATTCATCCCTTGGGGTAGGGGACACCATATTGACAATACAGAAGACCTAACTCCCATAAGAACTGCCTTATCGAGCATTAAAAGCTGATCAATATGTTTCCGACTATTGCAAGTGAAGGGCTAGGTATGAGACGTATTGGCGCACAGCCACTTTGAACGTCATAGCCAAAATGGATGACCAGTACGGCATCCTATTTTGACGAAGGTATATAATTTAAGTCAAATATATTTGTAATAGACCTTGATAAGTCTCCTGTACTCTCCGGCGCATATCTTACCATTATTCCTATCACATTCCTACCTTTGGCTGGCTTAAGCTCACATTTAGGCTTCTCAAAAACTAGCAACGATATTATGAATTACCGCTTGTCGACCATTCTACTTATTACTTTTTTTTTAATGCTATTTTATCGAGCCGATGCTCAATTGGTTAATGCTGAAAGAACAGGGTTTACCTGGATCAATATTGAAAACATCAGCGATCAGACCTTTGGTGCTGGCTATACCTTGTACAGCGCGGCTTGGCCTATTTTCGAGAACTACCCAGGACCGGCAGATTTCCAGATGGGGCTTGCGGGTTGTTGGCTCACTACCCGGCGAACGGGCAATGAACCTGATCAATTTTATACCACTATTGAAGGAGGTTTAGGCTGGTGGCTTGACACTCGTTTTGGTACTAAGGTGCCAAAGTTCATTATGGGTGGTGTTTCTCATAATTTCCATGCCTGGGCGAATGGACCTGGTGCGGGGGCTAGCTCCATGTTAGCCAATGGACAAAGAGATTGGAGTACGGTTAGAGGTAAGCTCGGAGTAGCTCAATTGTCTAATAGGTTGCTGTGGGCGCCTGATGGATTGAATATGGCTCAGAGTCTTAATGGTGAAATGCTGGGCTATGGTTACACGCCTTTACCCTTGACTGATGTATTAGAGCAAACCAATGGAGTAGATATCGAAACCGGTAATCAGTGCTGGACATTATTCTTAAACGCAACCAATTTTAAAGGCCCTGCAACCTTCTTTTTGCCAACTTTCTGGACTGAGCCGGTAGTACTGGACCCCTCCTTGGAAGGTTTATTTTTGGATACAAGACCCTCAAACCCCAATATAGGCTTTGGTATCGAACATGCACTATCACCGGCCGTGATGTCTCAAGATGGTGATGGAAACAGGTATGCCAAAATAGAAAGATTACAATTCCCAGCAAGTGATGAAGATAACTCGATGATTTTGAATCAAATTTCTGTCTACTCTCCAAATGCACTTTGGAATGACATGCTGTCCTGGTTTGATGGTGGTGAAGTGGTAGCACCGGAGAGTATGCAGTCAGGTACTTATAATGCTTCCTTTATTGATAATGGAGGCTTTATGGCTGGGGAAATCGTTGGAGACGGATTGGAATATGGGATTGACTTGGATTACATTGATAATATTCAACTGAATGAGAAAATCATGGGATTTGAATATGATCTCAATACGGTTGCCAAGAGAGACGGTATGTTTATCCTACCAGAATATTTCAGACTTGAGGCAGATAATGTATGGCGAAATATTACTGAAGATGCTGTCCCTTTATCTACCAATTTGCTCAATACGGAAGTACCCTTATCGCCAAGAACTGAGATTACCTATTTGACGCCCTTAGAGCCGGATTGCCAATGGCAAGATCCGAATGGACCTTGGAACAAGCCTGGCCCCTCAGCGGGGCCATTCACCGCCGACTTAGGGGATGGTAGTACCGTCACCTACTACTGGTATCGGTTTGTGGACCAGCCCGCTATCATACATGCTAATCTCCCCGAGGATGTTCGGGCTAATCTACAAGAAAGAGTAGAGCTTATCCACTCGAATTGGAGGCATACCGATGAATACATGGCGCCACCAGAAATCGGCAACTTGGCTACACTGGATCCCGCTGCTATCGTTAAACCTCCGGCAGGCTTAGAGATCGGTTATGTTCCCATCGTGACCCGGCAAGAAAAATCCGCTAAAAAAGTCAGGGTATTTGTGTTGGCTGGACAGTCTAATATGCAGGGTTACGGTGCCATTGATGCTGAAAATGGCACAGGTAGCCTAATTGATGTCATTCAAAAGGATGATGAAGGCCTTTGGTCAGTAATTGGGGAAGAAGGCAATTGGAATACACTGGATGGAGCCTACTTACATTTTGCTAAAGAGGAAGAAACGATTAAAACTAAGGTAACGGTTGGTCAAGGTGCCCACTCTGATTTGATTGGTCCAGAGCTGATGTTTGCTCACCAGTTGGATGCCTATTACGACGATGATCCTGTATTGATTATTAAAACAGCTTGGGGAGGAAAGAGTCTGGCTGGTGATTTTCGCCCACCTTCTGCGGGTGGTAATACAGGTGAGTTTTATGCAACCATGATTCAAACCGTAAAGAATGTTACTGAGAACTTAGGAACTGAATTCCCAGAAATTGGTCTGACTGACTTTGAACTTTCTGGGTTCGCTTGGTTCCAAGGATGGAATGACGGTGAAACGGATGACTTTTTGAATGAATACGAAAGCAATCTAGGTCATCTGGTAACTGATATTAGGAATGATTTAGGAGCTCCCAATCTACCCATCATCGTTGCGAATTCTGGTCAAGGAGGATTTACTACAAGTGGTGATTTATGGGTTCAAAGCATGCAAAGTATCGTGTCTGTCGCTCAGGAGAATGTCGGGTGTAATGACGAAGTGTATGGGGGGCGAGTAGGCTTTGTAGATACCAAGCCATTTTACCAGAACTCCTCTGAATCACCTGCGGATGCAATCCATCACTTTAACAACAATGCACTTACTTTCTTAAATATTGGCAAGTCGATTGGCCATGAAATGATACGGGCCATAAATGACATGGCCTACTGTTATGCAGATTGCGAGCAGCAAGTATCACCGGGTATTGTATCGATCGGGAATAGAGTCTGGAACGACTATAACCAGAATGGAATTAACGATCCAGAGGAGCCAGGTATTCCTGGAGTGTCCTTGGTAATTTGGAGTGATTCAGATGGTGATGATATTCCTGATCCCCAAGGGTTTGGAGGTGTTCAAATAACGGATGAGGAAGGTTACTATAGATTTAGCGGGTTGACACCGGGTAAATACCTTGTGTTTGTTTGGCAAGTGGATAATTGGGGCCCTAGCGAACCTTTGGAGGGATTTCAATCCACCACTGGCTTTGTAGCCGATGCGAATAATGATGTAGATTTTGACAATAATGGTGCAGGTGCGCCTTTTACAGATATTATGTCAGGCATCGTTACCTTAACAGCTGATGGCGAACCTTTGAATGATGGCGATCCTTTCAATTGTTACTTTAATTACGATGCCAGTGGAAATAACACCATTGATTTCGGCTTCTTTAATCCTAATGTAACGGCAGTTTCGGAGGCCAATTCGCATTGGGTGAAATTGTTTCCCAATCCAGCAACACATGAGCTAAGGCTTGAAGGGAATTTAGGCCAGTACAAAATAGAATTATTTGATTCGGTAGGGCGGTTACAGCAAAGAAGGAAACTAATCGGAACTACCCAAACGATTGATATTTCCTCACTACCGATAGGTCTTTATATCATAAAGATCTTGGATGAGCGTAATAATCTGATTGATGCTCAAAAAATAGTAAAGCAATAAGAGGGCTGTTGTAGGCTAGCATTTTTAGGGGCGTCCAGAGATGATGAGTCCGTGTAGGAGGTCTCGATATCGACGAGAATTGGGAGCTTGTGGGCAGTGTAGTCTAGCTAGATCTGGCTGAGGCCTTCTAGTTTTTTGGCGGTAGATTTTTTCACTTATCAATGTTGTACTGCATTTATCATTATGATCTATTTATGAAGCAAGAAATACACCAAGGCTGCCTCAAAAAACTAGAAGCTAATATAGAGCAATTGGAGCGTGCGATTGCCGAAATCCAGTCAGCAGCCAATCAGGAGACGAAGAGCAGTGCCGGAGATAAATATGAGACAGGGCGAGCCATGATGCAACAAGAAAAAGACAAGCTCAGTGCTCGTTTGGCTACCAACCTGAATCAGCTTTCCCAACTCAAGCAATTGAAACCGGAGCAGAGCAAGGAGCAGGCCGAAAATGGTAGCTTAGTAGAGACCAATGAAGGCTTGTTTTACTTCGCCACTGCCATTGGGAAACTGCAGATGGGAACACAAAAGTGTTTTGTGATTTCCCTGGATTCTCCCTTGGCTAAGGCCTTATGGCATAAGAAAGCAGGAGAAACAATTAATTTTCAAGGAAGAAAAATTCGGATTGTAGTCATTCGGTAAACCATCCGCCTCCTCAGGTGTATTGAAAATAGGAACGTTATCAATCTATGCCACTACCTGATATCCTAATTCCCTATTTTGAAGCCCTCGCTTTTGCTGCGGAGCAGCACAAATATCAGCGGCGTGGCGGATATGATCCCCTCCCATATATCAATCATTTGATCAAAGTAAGTACCGCCATTATTGAGATTGGCAAAGAAGAGAATTCAGATATCATTTTGGCATCCATTCTTCATGATGTCATAGAAGATTCGGAGATCACGAATAAAGACTTGAAGGAGCATTTTGGCGCAACTGTAGCCGATATAGTGACGGAATTAACTGATGACATGACAATTCCTTATGAGGATCGAAAAGCCCTACAGATTGCACGTGCACCACAGCTTTCCATCGCAGCCCGTAAAATCCGTATTGCAGATAAAGCCAGCAATATTCGAGATATTTTCACTTATCCTTTGGATTGGACGGAAGAGAAAAAAATCGCCTATTTGGAAAATTCCGTGGCGGTAGTGGATCAGATTCGGGGTACCCATGAGGCACTAGAAATCTGGTTTGATCAAAGCGTTCAATTTGCCCGTGAAGTTCTTTCTCAAACACCCAATAATTAAAGCTATCTACCAATGAATCAGACTGCCCAACAAAAGAAAACCAGTAAGCGTGAGTTAAAGCTAAAGGAAATGATCCGGGAGATCGATGGGATCATTAAGGAGGCCAGGGCGGCCGAGATCGCAGCAGCCGATTTACTGGAGAACATTCATCCCAATTACGTTACCAGTGCCAAGAATCTGATTCACTATCAAGTGTTCCGTCGGCATGACCTCACCAAACTACAAAAGCGTTTGGGAAACATGGGGCTTTCTCGTTTGGCAAAGGCGCAGTCGCATGTGATGGCTAGCCTAAAGACCAATCGTGCACTACTGAAGTCCATGTTGACAGGTACGCATGTGAAAAAGGCGGTGGGAGAATTGTCTTTCAAAAAGGGAGATGGTTTGTTGAAGAAAAATGCAGCTAAATTACTAGGATATAAAACGACAGGGCGGAGAACGCGTATCATGGTGACGATGCCCAGTGAAGCAGCTGACAATTACCAAATGGTATATGACATGTTGGCGGCGGGAATGAACTGTGCAAGAGTAAACTGTGCACATGATAATCCAGAAACCTGGGCCAAGATCATTCAAAATGTTAGAAAGGCCGCTGAAGCATTAGGTAAAGATTGTAAAGTGGCCATGGATCTGGCTGGTCCAAAGATTCGGACGGGAGCTTTAGAGCCTGGGCCACAGGTCTTGAAGATCCGGCCGCCCAAAGATATCTGGGGCAATATCATCGAGCCGATTCAATGTTGGCTGGGACCGGAGCCCAAGCCGGGCTTGGTTCACGTCCCGATAGCAGCCGAGCACTTGCCAGCAATTGGCGAGCATCCTAATTTGTATTTGAAAGATACGAGAGCCAAGAAGCGTAAATTTAAGATCAAAGAAAAACAGGATGATGGTTACCTAGCCACTTGTGGTCGCACTACCTTCATAGCGACCAATGTCCATTTATATACTAGTAAAGAGCATGAACCTAAAGGTATTCCAATTGGCAATTTACCCAGTTTGGAAGTTCCTTTGTTACTGCGTGTAGGAGATCGCTTGCGCCTGGACAAAGAACCGATCCCAGGCCAAAATGCATTGCGAAATGAAGCGGGAGAATTGTTGGAAATAGCCCATATCTCTTGTCGAGCCCCAGAAATATTCCAGGAAGTCAAAGTCGATGAACGAATCCTCTTTGATGATGGAAAGATTGAAGGCCGAATTGCGGAAATCCAAGCGGACCACCTGTTGATCGATGTTGTTCATACGGTTGAGGGAGGTGCGAAATTGCGAGCAGAAAAAGGCATTAATCTTCCCGATAGCGCCTTAACCATTAGCGGACTGACGGCTAAGGATAAGGAAGATCTGACTTTCGTGGTGAAGCATGCCGACGTGATCAATTTCTCTTTTGTCAATCGTCCGGAAGATGTTACCGAACTATTTGATCGCTTGAAAGAGCTGAAGGCGAGAGAAGATATTGGATTAGTGTTGAAAATAGAAACGCAGTCCGGCTTCAATACTTTACCCGAGATTCTCTTTAGGGCGATGAAGATACATCCTGTAGGTGTGATGATTGCTAGAGGAGATTTAGCGATTGAAACAGGATGGCGTAATATTGGCCGCGTCCAAGAAGAGATTTTGTCCCTTTGCCAAGCGGCGCATATCACGGATATCTGGGCCACTCAGGTCTTGGAAAGTTTGGCCAAACGCGGATTGCCTTCCCGGGCGGAAATTACCGATGCAGTCATGTCTCAACGGGCGGATTGTGTCATGCTCAATAAAGGACCTTACATTGTTCAAGCCATTCAATTACTGGACACCATCTTGAAAGACATGGAGCCTTATCAAGATAAAAATGCACCACTGACTCCTGCTATGCAGCGGGCCAATTCTATTTCAGAAAAAAGCTAAGGCAGTTCTATTTGGACAATTTCCTTAAGTCTAGCGTGTAAGGATAATCCTTGTCTACCTCCACCTTCTGTGTATTGATAGGTGGAGTAGTCTGGTAATCATTGGTAATGTAGCTACGACTACCGGTACTGGCTTGATTCTTGAGCTGTTCAACATTTCTTGCGCTGTGATTGTATTCCCAGAAGCGATTAATGCGACGTCCTTCCGCTTCGAAGCTGTTCACCGGGAAGGTTTCATAGTTCCTTCCGCCAGGGTGTGAAACGTGGTAGGTGCATCCGCCAATCGATCTTTGGTTCCAGCGGTCATAGATGTCGAAGATTAATGGAATATCTGTCCCGATGGTAGGATGAAGGGCCGAAGGTGGGCTCCAGGCCTTGTACCTAATTCCTGCTACATAATGTCCCATCATCCCGGTCGCCCGCAAGGGAACAATAGCTTTGTTGCAGAGCAAATGGTATCGCTCAGGATTAAATCCTTCTAGCGCCACTTCTATGCGCTCTACCGAGGAATCCACGAATCGAGCAGTCCCCGTATTAGACATTTCTTCCCCCAATACATTCCAAGGTTCGATACCCGCCCGCAAGCGCAGCTGGGTTTCCCTCGCTTGAATTTGGCCAAGTAGAGGGAATCGGAATTCAAAGAAAGGCTCAAACCAGTCTAGGTCGAAATGAAATCCAGCTTCTTTGAGATAATAGAGCACCTCCTTGAGGTCTTCCTTGACAAAATGATGGATCAAAAACTTATCATGAAGACTTGTGCCCCAGCGGATGAGCGGTTGTCGATAGGGGTTTTTCCAAAAGGCAGCTACCAAGCCACGGATTAATAACAATTGCAGGAGGCACATCTGCTTATGTGGCGGCATATCGAAGCCCCGCATTTCCAATATTCCTAAGCGCCCTGAGGAGGAGTCTGGACTGTAGAGCTTATCGATGCAGAACTCAGCTCGATGCGTATTACCCGTAATATCAATTAAGAGGTTTCTAAAAATGCGATCCACGAGCCAAGGTGGAGGATTGTCGTGACGATCCAATTCTGCAAAAGCGATTTCGAGTTCAAAGAGAATCTCTTTTCGCCCCTCATCTACTCTAGGGGCCTGACTAGTTGGGCCCACAAAAGCGGAGGAGAATAGATAAGATAAACCAGGGTGATTTTGCCAGAAGTTCACAAAACTTCGCAGCAGATCTGGGCGACGAAGCAGTGGACTTTCTGCTGGTGTACTCCCGCCCAAGGTGATATGATTTCCGCCTCCAGTGCCTGTATGTTTTCCATCTAACATAAACTTCTCGGCACCTAACTGACTATCTTTTGCCAGTTCAAATAGGGTGTCATAGTTTCCTACGATTTCTCTCCAAGAATTCGCGGGATGAATATTTACTTCAATCACACCGGGATCGGGAGCGACCACCAGTTTTTGCAGACGGTTATCGCTCGGGGGATGATATCCTTCAATGAGTACGGGTATCTCAAGCTCTGCTGCTACTTTTTCAATCGTATGCAGCAAATCGATATAACTTTCCAGGCTATTGAGCGGAGGAAGGAATAAATACAGCTTTCCTTCTCTCACTTCTGCACAGAGAGCCGTTTTAATAGTGGTCGTTCTAAAAGAAGGTTCGAAGTCAGCCTGCTCTGCTGGTGCAGATTCGGAGCCGGGGGTGAGGGTGGCACCCTGTCCAGCTCTCTCGGCTTGCTTAGTGTTTAATTCTTCTTGGCTAGGTAATTCAGGAAGGTTTTCCATAGGGCTGGCAGGAACTTCCTTGGTCTCTTGCTCAGGTACCATGTACGGAAGTCGATCGAGTGGGAGTCGAAGGCCAATTGGAGAGTTGCCAGGGAGTAAGAATAAGTTCCCTCTCTTGAATACCCAGGGACAGGTTTGCCAACTGCTTTGATCAATCTCCCACTGTAAGGGTAATACGTATCCAGCTGCTTGATCAAATCCTTTTTGCAGCAAATCTGATAGCTTCTTGCGTTCGAGCTTTTCTTTAGGATGTAGTTTTAAGGGATCAATGTTAACGGGTAGATTTTCCTCTTCCCAAAGGAAATAGTAGATGTCCTCAAAAGCTGGTGCGATATGCTGAGCAGAAATGCCAAGATAGTAGGCTATCCGCTGTAGGAAATTCCTGGCCTCATCATTCTCTAGTTGATAATCTTGATTGGGATCTGCCAATAGATTGGTGTTATCCCATAGCGCTCCTCCATCTTTCCGCCAATAGATGGCATTTTGCCAACGGGGCAGAGGTTCTCCTGGGTACCATTTACCTTGACCCACATGGACAAAGCCTTGGGGCGCAAAGTGAGCCTTTAGTTTTTGAGTCAAGGCAAAGGCCAACACTCGCTTGTCCTGGCCATCAGCTGCTTCATTCCATTGCTCGGATTCCATGTCTTGAGCGGAGACAAAGGTGGGCTCTCCACCCATGGTTAATTTGACATCCTGCGCCTGTAGCTGTTCCTCAATTTGATCTCCTAAAGTCAAAATAGATTGCCATTGTCGATCAGTAAAAGGTTTGGTCACGCGCGGAGTCTCCTCGATCCGTTCCACGATATTTTTATACTCGAACTCCACCTTTGCCGGGGCTGTGAAGCCACTGATTGGAGCTGCACTACTAGGATCAGGCGTGCAGGCCAAGGGAATATGTCCTTCTCCCGCAAATAGGCCAGAGGTGGCATCTAAGCCAATCCAACCGGCCCCCGGGATATATACCTCAGCCCAGGCATGCAAGTCAGTGAAATCTTCCTCCGGACCCGCTGGACCATCTACCGGTTTTTGATCTGATTTTAATTGTACCAAGTAACCAGAAACAAACCTTGCCGCCAAACCAAAATGGCGCAATACCTGTACGAGAACCCAAGCTGAATCTCGGCAGGACCCCAGAGCTTTCTGGAGGGTCTCCTCACAAGTTTGTATCCCCGTTTCTAGACGTATAGTGTAATTGATATCCTCACAAAGTTGCTGATTCAAATGAACCAGAAAGTTTACGGTATTTTCTCCTTGATAAGTTTCGGCTTTCTTGATCCACTCCTGGAGTAGCGGGCCGGATTCCTTGATCTCTAGATAGGGCTGCAGTTCTTTCTTCAGCTGCTCATCATACGAGAAAGGGAAGGTCTCGGCGTATTCCTCTAAGAAGAAGTCAAAAGGATTAATGGTTACCAGATCTGCAATCACTTCCACACCGATGCTAAGGTGGTCAGTGGGTTCCGGAAAAGTAACCCGCGCCAGGTAATTGCCAAAAGGATCTTGCTGCCAATTGATAAAGTGCTCCGCTGGCTCGATTTGCAAAGAATAGGCCTCGATTGTGGTTCGAGTGTGGGGAGCAGGGCGAAGGCGGATCACTTGCGGGAAAACCTGAATCGCTTTATCGTAATTGTATTTTGTATGATGTCGAATGGCAACTTTGATGCTCATTATTTTGCGATTGATACTTTTTTTAGAGGAATATTTGGTTTGGCGATTACTTGTTGAAAATGAAGCAGTTGAGGGCGATAAAAAACTACTTAATTCTTGGTAAATATCTTAAAAAAACCGACTACTTTTCAGTAGTTTTAGAACGATTCGTTTCTTTCCATTCCAGATTCTACATCCTTTTTAGGCATGCAAAATGACCTTTTTAATAGCTACGAGGTCCCCAACGGCCTTTTAGACGAAGTGTACACTACTTTTCCCAATTCCTATACTTCTTACGGTCAGATTAAAGACCTTTTTTATTCCCTTAACCCTGCGGATTTCCAGAAGCTGAATGAGTATGCCAAACTATCTTTCCTAAATCAAGGCATTACTTATGCGGTGTATGACGAAGACAATGGGGGGACGGAAAAGATCTTTCCCTTTGACTTATTTCCACGGGTGATTCATCAGCAAGAATGGGAGCGCTTGGAAGAGGGCTTGCTCCAAAGGAATAAAGCTTTGAATCTATTCATTGGAGATGTGTATGGAGATCAGAAGATATTGAAAGATAAGGTAGTTCCGGAGGAATTAATCTTTAGCTCTCCGCATTATGTGGACCTGATGAAAGGGTTCCATCCCCCTGGAAAAATTTATACCCACATTTGTGGTACGGACCTGATCAGGCATACGGATGGTAATTTCTATGTGCTAGAGGACAACCTGCGTAATCCTTCAGGGGTGAGCTATGTGCTAATCAATCGAGAGACGATGAAGCGTACCTTGTCTGATATTTTCAAGGCGATATCGGTTGAGACAGTAAATCAGTACCCTTCCGTCTTACTACAAACCTTACAATCGGTAGCTCCGGGGCGTGATGAAGATCCGACCTGTGTACTATTGACTCCTGGACAATATAATTCAGCCTATTATGAGCATTCTTTCCTTGCCCAGGCGATGGGAATCGATCTGGTGGAAGGGAAAGATCTCTATGTTGAACGGGACATGGTATACCTAAAGACCATTCGAGGAGCGCAGAAGGTGGATGTGATCTATCGCAGGATTGACGATGCCTTCTTGGATCCTGATGAGTTCCGAAAAGAATCTTTGCTTGGGGTGGCGGGATTGATGAAAGCTTATTTAGCTGGTAATATCACCATCGTCAATGCTCCGGGTACGGGGGTATCGGATGATAAAGCAGTGTGTGCCTATGTGCCGGATATGATTCGATATTATCTCAAGGAAGAACCGATAATAGCCAATGTGCCCACCTACATTTGTAACCGGCCAGATGATCTGAAGTATGTGCTGGAACATTTGGGAGAGTTGGTGGTGAAACCCGTAGATATGTCCGGCGGATATGGGGTGACGATCTGTGATAAACTGAGCAAAGCAGAACTGGCAGAATTAGCCAATACGATCAAAGCGAATCCACGGAACTACATCGCTCAACCAAAGATGATGTTGTCTTTGCACAGTACTTACATTGAGGATACGAATTGCTTTGAACCCCGCCATATCGACCTTCGAACTTTTACCCTTTTGGGGGAAGATACGGCCTATGTATTGCCAGGCGGACTGACGAGGGTAGCATTGCGGAGAGGAAGTCTAATTGTAAACTCTTCGCAAGGTGGTGGATCAAAGGATACCTGGATCATCGCGAAATAAGAGGTCTTATTCTAAAACAAAGCTATGTTAGCACGAGTAGCCGATTCATTATACTGGACAGGCAGATATATAGAAAGATCTGAGCACTTAGCTCGATACTTGAAGGTACAGTACTTCACCATTTTGGACGCACCCATGAGTCAAAATAAAGACTTCGTTTTCAAGTCTATTTTGAATATGTATGGGATTGAATATGACCCACAATCTGAGGTGGATGAGCAAGAGGTACTATTTGAAGTCGGTTTAAGTCCGACCAACAATGTGTCCATTCTTTCTACTATAGCGGCGGCAAGGGAAAATGCTAGGACTTTCCGCTATTTGATTTCAACGGAACTCTGGGAGGTGATCAACCAATATTACCTATTTGCTAAGGAGTATGATCCCGACTTTTTCAAGACCCGAGGATTGTATGATTTTACGGTAAATTCGACCAAGCATTGTGCCATTGTACGATCGTATCTAGATCACACTGTGGTGCACGACTCCATCTGGATGTTCATTAAACTGGGGATTCGGCTAGAAAGAGTGATTCAGATCATTCGTATACTAAAGAGTAAACTCAATGATATTGAAGCTTTGACGGAGAATGGGTTTAATACGCCATTGAAACAATACCAATGGACCACCACTTTGAAGGTGCTGGAAGGATTTGATATGCATAGGAGAGTATATCGCAAAATCCCAAAGCAACGAACTACCTTCGAGTTTCTGGTAACCAATCCCATCTTTCCACGTTCTATAGCTTATAATTTTCGCAAGGCTGATGAACTCATCACGAAGTTGTGTGCGCAGTACGATTCGGAAGCATTGCTTAAGTTTAAGGCGGGAAAATTGGCGCAATACTTCAAATTCTTGGAGTATGAGGAGATCAAGGATGATCTTCCCAGCTTTCTTGATGATTCATTGAGCAAAGTCTACGCACTGCATGATCGGATAGGCCAAACTTTTTTCACATAGTGATTGTTTACAAAACTCTGTTCAGTTCAAGTTCTACAGCTCACTGATATAGAGCACACATATTTAAACCACCTTAGGATTAAACCAACGTTCGATGACCTATTGTCTTGGGATTAAAGTTAAAAGTGGCTTAGTAGCCATCGCTGATACCCGCATCACCTCTGGTAATGAAACAACGACTGCTAAGAAGATCTCCATTCACAAGAGTGGTAAGAAGAATCTCTTTATCATGACTTCCGGTCTGCGGTCGATCCGTGACAAGGCGGTAACCTACTTTGAGGAACTACTGGAGTCTGAAGACTTTGCTTTTGATAAAATGTATAAAGCAGTTAATGCCTTCGGAGATCAATTGCGGCGAGTGGCCAAAGAGGATAAGCAGGCATTAGCGGAGTCAGGTCTCTTTTTCAACTTGAATACCATAGTAGGCGGACAGTTGGAAAATGATACAGAACATAAGCTATATCTATTATATCCAGAAGGCAATTGGATTGAAATCGGAGAGGCTACTCCCTTTACGATCATCGGCAACTCCGGCTACGGCAAGCCCGTCCTCAATCGCGCTCTGACCTATGAATCCTCCATAAAGTTTGCCTTGAAAACGGGATTTCTCTCCTTCGATTCCACCCGGGTGAGTGCTAATGATGTCGGTTATCCCATCGATGTTGTGATATATATAAAGGACTCCAAGAAAATGCTGGAGCGGCGATATACAGAAGATCAAACCGGCCACCTTGGGGAAATGTGGGCGAAACGACTGAAGGATATCATTCATGAAGTGCCCGATGATTGGGCCGAAAAATTAGTGCAAGAAACGGAGCAAATCTTGCAGCAACAGCAGCAAAAGCAAAATGAAAAGCAGCAGCAAATGCAGCAGCAGCAGTGAAGCTCATATTGACTTCTCTTGATAGGCAGAATTAGGCCAGACTATTACAAGTCTAGATATCTATAACGGAGAAGTGCTTACTTCTTTATGAAGTGCTTGAAATAGTACTCGTTATAACTTTTTTTCCATTCTTTGGCAGCTTTGGTGTACAGCTTAGCTAGCTGAGGCTTACGATCAGATAAGATTTTGGCGCCTTGCACATCGATTAGACCCGGATCAATAAAGTGATCATATAGATTATCAATTTTGTCAAAATTTAGTTCTTGATAATCGGCTGTTGAAAAATCCTTTTCTTCTTCACTGGCTAGGAATATTAGATTGCGACTTTGAGCATCTCCCGGAGTGGCTAAAACCTCTACTTGATATCCGGAATGTTGAAGTGTTTTGTACACCGACCTAGCTGCCAAGCCTTTCTCCCCTTCGATAAAGCCATAGAAATTGATCATTATCATCCCATTGGGGTTCATGATCTTTTTTGTATCCGCAAAGCCTTCCACGGTAATCAGATGTTCAGGGACGGCTTCACTAAGGAAGGTGTCAAATATGACGATGTCGTACTTTTTAGAAGTTGTTTTTACATAGTGTCGAGCGTCATCGATCACTACTTTAGTGGAGGGATCCATTTTAAAGAATTCGTAGGAAACATCTGCAATTCGCCTATCAATTTCCACGACATCAGTCTCAAAGCCCAACCGATCTAACTGTTTGACTAGCGTACCTCCTCCTAGTCCAAGTAAAAGAACGTTTGACCCAGTAGGAAAAATGGAAGCAGCAGTAGGGAAATAGTTGGCCCAACTCCAAATGCTATATTGAAAGTTATTATCTACGCCCACGTAGGTCTGCAAGGTGTTGTTGACGATAAGTCCTCTGCCCAGTCGGGCATCAGGTGTGATATCATAGGAAGGATGGTCCACGACTTTCACTTGGCCCAATATGCCTTCAGACTGATACAACACCTGATATTCATCATTGAATTTATCTTTAGAACTTAAGCTTAGAAAGGCACTTACAACCAAAAGAAGAATTGGCGCAGCAACTTTTAAACGTTGTTCTGACAATAAGGAGATGGTTGGAAGCATGGCCAGCAAGATACCAGTGATGACGGCTGGATAAGTCAAGCCAAAATTAGGGATGATGTAAAAACCCATCAGAAAGGTCATCAAAATCCCTCCTAAGGTGGATATGGCATAGACATTTCCTGCGTTATTTCCTGCTGCATCAACTTCGTTGGTCAACAAGTTGATAATAATCGGAGATACCATTCCCATAAACATCAAGGGCGGTAGCATAAAGATCATTAAGGAACAAATGGCACCCGCTTCCAATGACGTATTTATGGTAGCGCTCATAATTAGATCGCTACTATAAGGCATCAATACCAATAGCAGTCCTGCGGTTACCAAGACCCAATAGAGCAGCCTAGTACTTCCAGAATATTTTTTAGATAGTCTTCCTCCAATAAAGTATCCTAGTGTCAATCCTCCTAGTGTCAAAGCCAATGCAGCTGCCCAAACATAAAGAGATGTGCCAAAAAAGGGAGCTAGTAATTTAGCACCAATTAGCTCACAAGCCATCACAGCTCCACCTTCTAAAAAGGACAATAGAAATAGGTAGTTTTTCTTCGAAGTAATCATCGTAATCAGGAAATGAAATAAAAAGGGCGAACTATATAGTCCGCCCGTAAAGGTTATATTTTTCTACTAATTATTCTAGCGGCTGGCTACCGTATAGTTGCCGTCTGGACCTGCTACGGTACCACCACTAGTGATATTGCCCAGTAGCAACAATCCACAAACGTGTGGCGAAGCCATAGAGGTACCACTCAAAGTGGCATATCCATCACCATTATAGGTTGATAGGACGCTTGAACCAGGAGCAATGTAGTCCACAGGATTATCATTTACACCATAGTTGGAAAATGAAGACCATGTGTCAGAGCTTGTCATAGAAGCTACTGTATAGATATTATTACCTTGGGCTCTTGCTGGCGAAGAGTTATTTGCTGGAGCAGAGGAATTACCTGCGGCTAGTGCAAAAGGACAGTTTGAAGAAGCTGCTACTACCGCATTGTCAAGTGCAGTGGAAACTCCTCCTCCTAAACTCATGTTGGCAGCATCACAATCACTTTGTCCTGCTACATAATCTACTCCGGCAATTACGCCACTTGTAGAACCGGATCCTCTTCTATTCAATACCTTCACAGGAACCACCGTAGCTCCTGCAGCCACACCGATTACACCAATTTCATTGTCGATAGCGGCGACTGTTCCTGCTACGTGTGTACCGTGACCACTTCCATCATATGTTAAATCACGATCTGGACCACTAGTAAATGCATTGAAACCACTAGCAACGTCAACATTTAGATCCGGATGACTTGCATCGATACCAGAATCTATGATATAAGCAACTTTGCCTACGCCAGAAACTCCACCATTGACTCTAGCAATTCCATAAGGCGTAACCTGTGGATTTGATCCACCGCCACCACCGCCACCGCCACCTGGAGGGCCTCCCATGCTGACGGTGATGATCTGGTCTTGCTCAATATAAGCTACGCGATCATCTGTTCTAATTTGATCTAGTTCTTGGTCTGTCAATTCCAAAGAAATACCAGTGATAGCCTTTACAAAGCTTCTCTCGATCGTTTTCGCCTTAATTCTATTGCTCAACAAGAAAGATTCTGCTAGACTTTGCATTTCTTCTTTGGCTTCTCCATAGTTTTCAGAAGAAATGGCACTACTTTTTACAGTAGGGAAAGCATTTTCCTTAAAGACCACAATGTATTTTCCGGGTATTGCGGTTTCAGAAGAATAAGTGATTAGGCGGGCTTCCTCCAGCTCTAAAGATGCTGTAGGCTCCACATCATTTTCCATCTGACAGCTGTACATAAACACAAAAAGTGCTACTACTGCCAGTACGGACAAATTGGTGAATTTTTTCATACTGAATTTTGTTTGTTTAAAAAAAAAAGTGGCGTTAAAGAGAAATCTTTACAGTGGTGATTTTATCAAGCTATCTTTTGTTGAAGATTAATTCTTTGATAAGGCCTACTCGGTTAATCTAGCTCAAGATGTACCTCAGCTAGACATAAGTATTTAGTGAATAGACAATTCATTACCTATTCGGAGTGACTATTACATTATTGTAAAAGATCCTAGTTGTTTAGAATTTACAGCCGAAGATTCAGAAATAAAGCTACCCTTACATTGTGGTTCTTGCCAATGCAAGTGTATAGGTGTAGCTATCTCCAAAGAATTACTTGCAAAAGTCGTTTATGGAAGGCGGAGAACAATAATATGTTGACACATTAATACTAGGCTTACCAGATAGTTTTATCTGATAGTTATTGGTAAAATTAAGGAGAGTTAAAATACTTGGTCAAGGAATAATCTTTTACCATAAAAGCAAAATATTATAGAAATTTAAAATGAGAGTATTTTGTATGAGATAAAGAATGGGGATAAAACACTTGCACTTTTTACGAAGTGAAAGACATGCTTTGGGTTTTTAGAAAATTCATAAAATAGTATTCCTTGGGTAGGAATTGAGTTGTAGGCAACATAAAATGAAATTTAGGTTTAGGCCTTCTTATAAACTGCGGCTCGATTTACGGATGAAACTTTAGCGTATATTTTAATTTCATTGGGTCGCTCGTGCTCAGCCTATTCATCTTTTAAATGCGTCGCCGGATTCAAGTTCATTACTCGGACTAACAGTAGCGTGATAATAGTAAGAAATACTACGGCGCAGATAAGTACGCTAAGCGTAGGAATACCCCAAGAAAGCTGTATCCGCTCCGGATAGTTATTCAACCAATTGTTCAGAAAGTAGATCGCTGGTATTGTCCCGATGATGAAACCGGACACCAACCACTTCCCGAATTTCGAAGAAAAAAGCAGATAAATATCCATGGGCGTAGCCCCGTTTACTTTGCGGATGCTGACCTCCTTTAGTCGTTGCCGAACGTGGGTGCCGACCATTCCAAATAGCCCAAGTGAAGCCAATAAAATGGCGATCAAGGAACCCGATCTCGCCAAGCGTTGAATTTGTGTTTCCGTCTGCATATCTGCCGCATTGCTTTCTTCCAGGTAAGTATAATTGATTGGACGCGTCGGATAAATCTGCCGCCAAAGCGCTTCTATTTGGCCAATTTCCTGCTGGGAAGATTGCGGATTGAGCTTGATCAGTAGAGTCTGCATCATATACTCCGGAGCAGTGTATATCACGAGCGGTTTAACTTCTGTTTGAAGCGCCGCATAGTGGAAATCTTTGACTACACCTATGATCCGTGGATTTTCCAGATTCCCGTACTGAAAAGGGATCACTTCTCCCACTGGGTTATCGAGTTGGGCGCGTTTTACGAATGTCTCATTGACTAAGACCGCGCCTCCTTGATCAGCCTGAATCTCTAGGTCGAAGTTTCTCCCTTCCACCATGTCAATCTTCAGTAGATCAATGAAGTTTTCATCCGTTCGGAGGTGACTAGTGGAAAAGTCAATTTCACCATCCTTGTAGTCTGTGCCATTATAGCCGGAATTGGAGCTGACGGATTGCACAAAAGCCAAACGCTCTAGTTCTCTATGCATTTGATCGAGCCTTTGCTCACTGGTATCTCGAATGGATAAGGCAAGCACATTTTCATCTTCATAGCCCAAATCAAAATTCAATAAATGATCCAGCTGTTGATTAGTGGTTAGCATGCCAATGATCAAGAAAATGGTTATGCTAACCTGCATCATGACCAGGAACCAACTGAAAAAAGATTTTCCGCCTACTTTGAGTCTTTCTTTGAGGGCTATGTTGGCTTTTTTTGTGGATAGGACTAAAGAGGGGTATAGTCCCGAAAGAACAGTACTAATCAGCAGGACTAAGGCTAGACCAACTCCAAACCGCCAGCTGAGTAAATCTCGAAAACCATATTCTACTCCTACAAACTGAGAGAAAACGGGCAGCAGCCCTTGAATCAGTAGAAAGGCTAGGATGCCAGCAATTAAGGTGCCTAGGAAAGATTCGCTCAGAAATTGTTGGAATATTGAATTTCGATTGGCACCAATGACTTTCCGCACAGCTACTTCCCGGGACCGGCTCAAGAAATTACCAAGTGCAAAATTGGAATAATTGAAGCAACTAATTAGCAAACAAAGTAAGCCAACGATCAAAACTACCCAAAGCACCTGTAGATTAGCAGTAGCTCGAAGCCCATTACCCATCTCCAGCCTATCTGTGTGCATGTTGGAGAAGGGTTGGAGAAAAAGCTGTGGGTTGGCGCTGGCCATATCACTGTCTAAATTGGCTGCTAGAACTTCATTCATACCTGCTTCCACATCCTCCAGTGTGGCACCCTCCCTGCGCAGGACAAATACATTCATGTTGATGTCGAACCAAGTCTCGGTTCTTCTCGCAGCTACCCTGCTTACCCAGAAATTAAAAGGAATGATTACAGCAGGTCGAAAAGTGGAAGTCATCGGAAAATCCTCATATACTCCGGCAACAGAGAAGACTTTTTCTTCCTCTCCAAATAGTAGTCGAAGTTCATTTGAAGCGGGTAAGGTCTTGGCAAAGGTCTTTGAAACCACTATGTTTTCGGGGTCCTGGAATGCCCCGGGAGTTCCGCTGATGAAGTTGAAGTCAAGCATCTGGAACATTTCTGGGTCAGCATAGTGAAAGACCAAATAATTGTAGTCTTGATCGATTAAACGCAGAGCGATGCCATTTTTGACATGAGTTGCCATTTCAATACCAGGGACTTCCTCTGGAAGCGTTTTCCCCATGATATAGGAGGCTCCCCCCATTTTTTCGGTTTCTCCACGAAATTCTAATTGCGCTCCAATCCTATACAGTCGGTCAGATTTATCATGAAAACGATCGAATGAAAATTGATCAGCCAGAAATAGATAGGCCATTGCGGCTGTGGCAATACCAATGGCTAGGCCAGACATGTTGATGAAAGAGTAAGTTCGGGTCTTCCAAATGAAGCGGAAGCCTGTTTTGAAGTAGTTCTTCAGGAGGTAAAAGAATGGATTTTTCATAAAGTCGGGTTTTCTAAATCGAAACAGTCGGAAGGTTTTAAGTGCTTCTAGGTAAAATTTACGGCGGGCATAGGGTAGGCCTCTGGTCTCCTCACGCCAGTAAAAGGCTTCATGCAGATCGCCCTGGACTTCTTCCAAATATTCATCTGGACAGATCTTTTCAATCAACCAGTCTGCCCACTTTGGAGGTCTAGTTAGCCCCATATCTGAAGTTTTGTTGGACAATGCTTGCCCAAAGTTTAGATTTAGCCTCTTGTAATCTCTCAATAGCGTGATAGCCTGCTGGGGTAGCCTTATAGAGTCGTTTTCGACGGCCCCCTCTTTTAGCCGTAGGTTCTCCAAATCTGGAATCAACCCAACCTTTTTTCTCCATCCGCTTCAGAACAACATGAATAGCTGGGAGAGAGATCGATTTGCTAAATATGGTTTCGTGGTGCTGGGCAATTTGGACACCATGACATTCTTCGTACTTGAGGAGAATCATCAGAATTATTTCTTCCAGAGCCCCAATTGATTCCATTTGATTAATAATTGTTTAAGTAATTGCTCTGCAATATTATTAATAAATGTTTAAAAAATAAAATTACAAGCAGAATCCTTGGAATTTATAGGCGTTTTAGTCCCGATTGTCAAGCTAATTTTGTTCGGAGGTGTGCTGAGGTTGGATTAATGTGGCCTACGCTTTTGTGAGAGTGATCTGATGGATAAAGCGAAGTTCGACTTGCAGTTGAGCAATGAAGTAGCCTTCTGGGTTCTACCTACTGCTCACATAATTATTCATCTTTCCCTAATTTTCTACAAGACTATTGTATTTTCCAAGAAGAACATCAATACTGTAAACAGATGAAACTGGGTCCAATTCTCATCTCAATCATGTTGGCATTATTGCCACAAGCAAATACCTTGGCACAAGCCTCTCAAGAAGCAACGGCAGATAGTCTATTAATTGTTATTACTGATACCTCTGATGATCAGGCAAAAGCCGGCATTTATCGGACCTTAACCAGGATGTTTGCTTACAGTGATAGCAAACGTTCGCTACAATATGCTCACGAAGCCATCCGTCATAGCCGGGCTGCTAATGATGAGGCAGGAATTGCCGATGGCCTTCAGAATTTGTTTAATGTTCACTTCATGTCGGGAGCCCCTATGGATAGCTTATTGGGGCACCTGGAACGTGCAGAAGCCCAAGTAAGATCCATGGGGGATTCGGTGAGGATGTATAAGATATATCAGAATTACAGCCTTTATTACAGTAGATTGGGGCAAGCTAACAAAGAGTTGGAGTATGATTTGAAGTCACTGGAGTTGATTCGAGCGTATGTCAGAGATCCGGAGATAGAGGCTCAAATTCTGGTGAACATCGGTGTGGCATTCAACAATATGGAGCAGTTAGATAAAGCACTAGAATACCTTGATCAAGCTTTGGCTTTAGAGGTAGAGAGAGAACACACAAAATCGAAGGCCTATATGCAATTGGGAGCGGTATACCATAAGCAGAAGCAATGGGACAGTGCTAAAAGATATTTTGACCAAGCACTTGGTTTCTTCCAAGCAGAAAATAATCTACACGAAATCATTAAAGCGAACATTTCTCTTGGGTGGATCTATGATGAACTAGAGCAATTCTCTGAAGCAGAACCATATTATCAAACAGCACTTGAGCTAGCGGAGCAGAATGATATCCTTATTCTCTTGCCAGATTCCTATGCTGCTTTTTCTGGCCACTATTATAAGCAGGAAAATTATAGCCTTGCAATAAAGTACGGCCAACGCTATCTCGAAGTGATCTCTGCAAGTCAAAATCACTTCATCCAGGCAGATTACTTGGAAGTTCTGCATAAAAGCTATGCCATGCTTGGTCAATACAACAGTGCATATGAGGTGAGGGATAAATTGGCTGCTTTAAAAGACAGTGTACAAACAGAAAATCACCTGCAGCAACTGATGGAACTGGAAGCTAAATTTCAAGTGCAGGAACAAAAGAATCAGAACCAACTACTAGCTGCAGAAAACGAAATGGCTAGAAATGAGTTACGTAATACGAGGAGTTTTGCTGCCGCTTTATTCTTGGCCTTCATCCTTGCTGGTGGTTGGGGGTATTCAGTTTATCGTGCGAAAGGGCAGGAGCGGAAGCATAGTGAGCAGTTGGAGTCTACGGTTAAAGAACGTACAACAGCATTACATGCTTCTAACAAGGACCTTGAACAAGCCAATTATGAGTTGCGTGTCTTTAGCTACATTGCGTCTCATGATATTAAAGAACCTATCCGAAACATTGGTAGCTATGCAGGTCTGATCAAAAGGAAGTTACCGCCTAAAACGCAGGAAGAGCTGGAGGATTACTTCGCTACCATCAGCAATAGCACAGAGCAGCTGTACACCTTGATAGAAGACTTTGCGAAATATACTTCCCTATCCAAAGGAGTGGCGGTCGATCTCCAACCGATCGATTTGCAAGTATTAATGGGAAGGGTAGAGGTGACCTTGGCAGTTGCTTTAAGAGAGAAGAATGGGGCGCTAAAGACAGGAGATTTACCAACGATTACTTCCAATGCTTCTTTGCTTTTTATTGCCCTTAAGCATCTTACCGAAAATGGGTTGAAGTACAATCATTCTGCTTCTCCACTAGTGGAGGTATTGTATCAATCGACTGAGACGACTCATGAAATCCTAGTGCGTGACAATGGGATTGGAATCGACAGTAAATACCATAACCAAATATTCGAAATGTTTAGACGGCTTCACGGAAAAGGCTTAAACGGTTACAAAGGCTCTGGGATTGGATTGGCCATTGTAAAGTTGGTAATTGATCGATTGGGTGGCAGTGTAAGAATAGAAAGTGAAGTAGAACAAGGTAGTACTTTCACGATATCCGTTCCCAGAAAGTAGTGATTATCGCAAAAAAATAATGCAGGACTCGCTAGTTGATACTTGTGCATGCATCATTAACTTAGCTAGCAGGGCCTGCAAATGCCAAGTTTAATAACTAACAGCCATCCAAACCAAAGAAGAAGGTTAGTTCTTGATCTATTTTGTTACCGTTGGCATCCATAGCAGGCTTCCACTTGCCAGGCAGATTCTCGAGCAGGTCAATTAGTACTTGATCAACTTCTTCATAGCCAGAAGTTGATTTCAACTCCACCTGTTCTACAGTTCCTTCTTTTGTCACCGTAAAGTTAAACTGTCCACCTCTTAATTGTTGTTTGTGTATGATAGAGGTATGTTCCTTGCTGTTTTCCCTCAAGTAATTAATCAAGGCATCGTAGCCTTCCGTAAATGCTGCTTCTCTTTGTGGAATAATACTTATATAATTCATCACCGCATCATACGAACGGTTTTTTCCTGCTGTTTGTTCGTATTCGTAAAGAGCACTCACCTGAATCTCGGAGGTGTAGTCGGTAGATTGCAACAGCTTTTTCTGCGCCTCGTTGATCAATGCATCATCCCCTAGCTCAGTCACTTTTTTCCCATTTTCAAAAACGGAAATCTGGATATTCCGATAATATCCTTTTGACTTGAATTCCTGCTCGGGAAGGATGTCCGTAATTGACTTGGCACGATCCAGCTCGGCTTTTGAAATGGTGTGGATATATCTCGATCCTACTTTATATACCAGATCAGCATTCTTTAGTGGACCAATGATGTTAGCTAGATCGTAGTCGAATAAAGGGGCTGGGTCAACCGCTTTTTCTACTGGCTCGACCACTACCTTTGGCCGGTTTAGGAAGCTGAATGCCATGAAGCTCAAACCTACTACCAAAGTGCCAACAATTAGGATGCTCTTTTTCATTACTATTGCTTGTGTGATGAATTCTATCCAAATATAGGATGGAAAGACGCTCACTAGGTGGAATCACTTGTAAAACTTTGTAAAGCAATTGTAAAGGCCCGTGTTTTCAGGGGATTAACCCCGAAAAGCTAAGTGGAGCTTAGCGGGATCCCGGGGCTACAGGGATTAAACTCAGCACCCCGGGCGCCCTTTAATGATCCCGAAGGACGGTATTAATAGAGATCAAATTTAGTCTTCTTCAAGCCTAGATACTCCAAATATTCCTTCACTTCCAATGCCTCATCTCCACCCTTATTGGCATGATGTAGCAAGGTGAAACCGTGGGGTCCTTTCGCATGTAAGGTACTCGGGAAAGTTTCCAACATGGGTTTAACAATTTCCATTTTGCCCAATAAGACTGCTGTGAAAATATTGGCTTGAGCGCCCTGTTCCAGGAAGTACTCGACGATGGGTTTATTTCCTACATGAGAGGCGGCTCCCAAGCCCGTTTCAAAATCTCCTCGTCGCCAATCGTGAGCAGCATTGAGCAGCGTAGGATGCTCGGCCAGCATTTCCTTTACCTTGTCCATCTTTCCGTGACTAATGCGTACAAATTCCTCGACAACTTTCTTGTCTAGTTGGGGCTCTTCCTGAGCATCCTGGGCTTTTGATAATAGGGGATAGGCACCTAGTCCCACTAGGGCTAAACCGGCCTGTTTCATAAAAGCTTTTCGTCGCATGTTAAATGATTTGTGGTTGAACAATCGAATGATCTTTAAAATACCGAATTGGTAAAACTCTTTGGTGTTTATTATCCCAAGGTGAATTCTACTCATGCCAAGACCGCTTTTATCAGGGGCAAGTTGACTCTTATGTTGACATAGCTTAAGTGCCCATTGGCATAAAAGGCAGCGGGATATTGCTGGATTTGAGGTAAATTGCTTTATGGATAAGTCGCTAAGGCGTAGCCTTCTACAGCACATTATGTTTTGGCTGATCGTGGTGTCTACCTATGCTATATCTGCCTGGGGGTATAGAGATAATTTTCAGCAGGCTATCATTTACGAGGCCATCTATCTGCCTGCTCGGATGCTTGCTGTGTACTTCAATTGGTTTTTGTGGATGCCGAAGAAGCTCTATCGCAATCGGGTAGGGGAGTACTTGTTGGGTATGGTGGTGGTCATTTTTGTACTGGCTACCCTACAGCGTTACTTGATGTACTATTGGGCCTATCCGACCTTCTTCCCCACTTGGCCTATGCAATCAAAGGGGGCCTTTGTTTTCTTTCGAGTGGTTCAGAATATGGTGGTGATTGCTACTCCCGTAGCTTTATCCACAGGAATGAAATTGTTCTTGGATTGGTACGACCAGAAGAATCGAGCACAGCAGTTGGAACAGGAAAAAGTAGCGGCAGAGTTGCAGTACCTGAAATCTCAGATCAATCCCCATTTCTTGTTTAATACTTTGAACAACATCTATGGATTGGCCATCGAACGTTCTGCTAAGGTGCCTACTTTATTGTTGAAGCTGTCAGACTTATTGAGCTTTTCCTTGTATGAGTCAGGCGAGAAATTTGTAGATATTAGTAGAGAACTGCAATTGATTAAGGATTTTATCGCCTTGGAGATGGAACGATCGGATAATAGGATTAGGGTGGAATGGGATGTGCAAGAAGAATCGCTCAGAGGGGCAGAGATCGCTCCGCTTCTATTAATTCCTTTAGTAGAAAATGCTTTTAAGCACGGCACCCGTGAAGAAACCCGCATGGCTGAGATTGCCATCCAATTGCAACGGAACAAGGAGCAATTGTTTTTCCGGGTACGAAACACGATACCAGAGGAGAAGGCCGCTATTACGGATGACTCCGGTATTGGCTTGGCAAACGTTCGGCGCAGGTTGGCGATCTTGTACCCTGATCAGCATGAATTTTCGATTCAAGAAAGCAGTAATGCTTTCGTGGTAACTTTAAAAGTGGATCTGCATGAAAAGCATTAGGTGTTTGGTAGTAGATGATGAACCCGTGGCTCAACGGATCTTGCAGGGATTTATCGATGACTTACCCGAATTGACATTGGTGGCAAAATGTAGTTCTGCTATCGAAGCCAGAAGTGTGCTGCAGCAAGAAGACGTAGATCTGATGCTATTGGATATCGAGATGCCCAAACTGAAAGGCTTGGCTTTTTTGAGAACTTTAGCTGATCCTCCTCCAGTCATTATTACCACTGCTTTTCGAGAATTTGCGCTAGATGGTTATGAATTAGAGGTGATTGACTATTTGGTGAAACCCATAGCTTTTGAGCGTTTTGTCAAGGCCATTAATCGCTATAAGAAGCAGTTTCGGCAACAGCCTATGCTGGAAGAAAAGCGGGTGGATAAATCCTTTATCTACGTCAAGAGTGATCGCCGGACCATTAAGATACCCTCAGCTGAGATCGTCTTTATTGAAGGGATGAATAACTATGCCAAGATTATCCTGGCGGAAGGTCAGCACATTATCTATCAATCCTTGACCCAATTACTGGAGCAGTTGCCGGACTATTTTATTAGAATTCACAAGTCCTATATCATCAACAAGCGAGCGATACGCGCTTTTACCAGTGAATATGTGGAGATCCAAGGGAAACAGATTCCGATTGGTAAGACCTACCGCAGCCTCATTTCCTATCTATAATGAGGCATAAAAAAAGCCCATCCCAAAGGGATGAGCTCTTTTTTATCTTGGATTGAGGCATTATAGGCCTCAAATCTTGTCGATTAAAGCATTGGAGCAATTACCAAAGCTACTACAGACATCAACTTCAACAAGATGTTCAAGGATGGACCTGAAGTATCTTTAAATGGATCTCCAACTGTATCACCTACTACAGCAGCTTTGTGTGGATCAGAACCTTTGTAGAACTTCTCGCCTTGGATATCTACACCTTCTTCAAACATCTTCTTAGCATTATCCCAAGCACCACCAGCGTTAGATTGGAAGATGGCCATCAATACACCACACACGGTAACACCAGCCAACAATCCACCTAGCATCTCAGCACCACCACCGAATCCAATAACTACTGGAGACAAAACAGCGATTAGACCTGGAACAACCATCTCACGAATAGAGGCAGCAGTAGAGATCTCAACACACTTGCTGTATTCAGCTTTACCATCCGCAGCTTGGAAGGTCTTTTTGTCTGCATCGGACCAGTCTTCAAATTCCTTACCGTCATTGGCCTTCATTACACCCAATGCAGCTTTCAACTCAGGAATGCTGTTGAACTGACGACGAACCTCCTGGATCATATCCATCGCGGCACGTCCCACTGCACCCATAGAAAGGGCAGAGAACAAGAATGGAAGCATACCACCAAGCAGTAGACCAGCCATTACAGTTGGATTAGCAATGTTAATGGCATCAATACCTGCAGTGGTCATGAAGGCCGCAAAAAGAGCCAAGGCTGTCAAAGCCGCTGATCCAATCGCAAAACCTTTACCAATTGCTGCAGTTGTGTTACCTACTGCATCTAATTTATCAGTACGACCGCGTACTTCTTTAGGCAGTTCACCCATTTCCGCGATACCACCAGCATTATCTGAGATAGGACCGTAAGCGTCAACCGCCAACTGGATACCTGTATTAGAAAGCATACCTACCGCTGCGATTGCGATACCATATAGTCCAGCAAATTCGTAAGCGCCGATGATTGCTGCTGCCAAGATGATGATAGGAATAGCAGTAGACTGCATCCCTACACCTAGACCAGCAATGATGTTCGTAGCAGAACCAGTGATAGACTGATCTACGATTCCTTGAACTGGCTTAGTTCCTGTACCCGTGTAGTATTCTGTGATCATACCGATCAACAAACCAGAAACTAGACCGATGATTACTGCCCAGAAAACACCCATAGCAGAGTAGCTAGTACCAGCCACTTCCCAAGTGCTTGGAAGAATCTGAGTTACTATTGCGAAGGTAGCCGCTAGCATGATACCAGATGAGATAAACTCACCTCGGTTCAATGCCTTCTGTGGGTCACCCCCTTCTTTAACTCTTACAAAGAATGTTCCTAGAATAGAGGTTACAATACCGATACCAGCAAGGATCAATGGTAGTAGTACAGCATTCAATCCACCGAATTCATTGCCAGTTTCGAAGCCAGCAGCACCGATGAAAGTAGCACCCAATACCATTGTACCGATAATAGAACCTACATATGATTCGAACAAGTCAGCACCCATACCGGCTACATCACCTACGTTGTCACCAACATTATCAGCAATTGTAGCTGGGTTCAAAGGGTGATCTTCAGGGATACCTGCTTCTACTTTACCTACTAGGTCAGCTCCTACGTCAGCAGCTTTGGTATAAATACCACCACCAACACGTGCGAAAAGCGCGATAGAAGATGCACCAAAAGAGAATCCTGTTACTACAGTGATCACCTTGTTGATGTCCCAACCCATATTAGAGTAAAGGAGGAAAAGTGTACCTAATCCAAGAACACCCAAGCCTACAACTCCAAGTCCCATTACAGAACCACCAGCGAAAGCCACTTCTAGGGCTTTTCCTAAGCTGTTTCTTGCTGCATTAGTTGTTCTTACATTTGCCTTAGTTGCGATTCTCATTCCGATGAATCCGGCCAAGGCCGAGCAGATTGCTCCTAATATAAAAGATACAGCTACAAGCCAGGAAGAATCTTCAGATTGGCTACCGCTCCAAGCCAATAGTCCTGCTACCACTACTACGAAAATGGCTAGCACTCGATATTCCGCTTTCAAAAATGCCATTGCACCGTCGGCAATATTCTCGGCAATTCTCGCCATGCGATCCGTACCTACTTCTTGTTTTGACACCCAAGATGACCGCCAAAACGTATACAGTAACGCCAGCACACCAAATACTGGGATAGCATAAGTAATCGTTTGACCCATAATGCTTCTAAGTTTACGTTGAAATTATTTATTGGTTATGTCTATTAGTAAAGGCTTCATCTCTCCGAAGGGATGAAGCCCTTACCCTAGCTTTTCTTTGCGGGGGGCAAAGCTAAGGCAATTTTGCGGTTTGTCCTAATAGACAAGGGGCTAGCTTTCAATTTTTTAGCTAAAAACTGCTTGTTTATAGGACTTTATGCATTAATCTACTAACTCGATCAACCCGAAGACTGATTTTTTCTTTAGCTTCTTATAGTGCTGCTGGGCGCTTGAAAAGTCTGGAAATTCGGTCGTGATAACTTTATGTAGCGTTTGATTGCGAACCGCCAAGGAGATCACTTGCAGTTTTTCCCCCAACCTCTCCTCTAGATCAACCTTTTGTTGTTGTGCTTCATCATAAACGTCATACACCCCTAATTGCACATAGTATTTGCGAGAGGAGCGCGGAGCCATAAGGTCTGTATTGGGGACCAATTCGGCCAGACTTGGTGGGTTGGCAGGTGGCATGTCGTAGGTATGGTAGTATAAAGGAGTGTCTGTCGCGGACGTATGCGGATTATCTACTGCTACCTCATTCGGCATGGTCTTAATCTTGGGCGAGTTATCATAGCTGGTTGAAGACTCAACTGTAGCTATTTGTTCGAACTCATCCTGAAAACCTTCGCTTACTGTATTAGGCTCAATCCGGCTAGCCATATACGGTTCCTCTGATTTCTCCAATTGCAAGGCTGGACGATGAAGAACCAAGTTGCGATCCGGACTCTTGAGGACCTCTTTAAGCGGTTCTAAATCTTCACTGACCTTATTGCGAGCTAGGTTGTGTTTTTGCAGGATGCGCAGCAGCTCATTGGCTTCAATAGAATACTGGATTTTATCCAGCAACACGCCCTGGGAGTTGAAAACCAAAATAGTTGGGAGAACGGTGACTTCGAATTGTTCGTTGTATTGTCGGTTTTGCACTTCGTCAAAATTGATGCGCACCGGCAGGTAATTATCTTGTACGAAAGCTTCTAAGGTTGGATCTGTGAAGGTGTTTTCCTCCATCCAGACACAGACCATGCACCATTCTGCGGAAAAGTGAGCGAAGTACAATTTGCCTTCTTGAGCAGCGAGTTGCCGTACCTCTGTCAGGTCTTTTTGTAGGAATGGAATATTAGCGTGTAGTGTATTCGCTAGTGTTGTACATACGAGGAACCACCCTACCAGGTAAAATTTAGTTTTTAAGGACATGGGTTGTACTGTTTTGCTGTTTTCTGACGTAGTAAAAGTTACCCGGCGTTTAGTCGTAGATGATATATCTTACGGTGTAAACGCATAAAGGTTACTTCACATGTATACCAGATACGTGAAATATAATTAGGTAAAAGGTAGGATGGAAAAGGCAGGGCAAGGAATCCCTATCTACAGACATGGGTAAAGCCCACAATACTGTAGCCTAAAGAAACTTACCAAACTTGTTGTAGGAGGTGATCAGTGATTAGTTGACAACGCTTGGCCTATCTAACTTTACACTTCACGAAGTCAATTAGTGATTGGTGGTTGTGGATGAGTTGAAGGCTGGCGTCATGCAATTGCTCATAATAATCAAGTACATGACGAAGATCTTTGGGTAGACCTTCCTTGCAACTGGCCTTAAAGTTAATACATTTTGTCAAACCTTCTATATATTCTCGAATTTCTTCTGCCTTTTTGGCATACTCTGCCACTAGTTCCTGATCTCTCTCGGAAATATCTTGAAAGTTATCGATGGCCGATTGCAAAGTATTCTCCTGACTCATATCTTTTTGCGTGAGGTCGATAATAGAGACCCCAAACAAATTGGAGAACTTTAGCAAATTGCAAATCTTAGGTTCTGCCGAACCATTTTCGTAAGAAGCGATATTGCCTCTATTGAGGCCTACACTTTGTGCCAGTTCTTCCTGTGAGAACCGTAGCCGGCGCCTCAAACTCTTGATATTGTGAGGTAAAAAGTTGGGGGTAGATTCGTTGACCGAGTTCATACCTATCCTGCTTTATGCTCTTAGTGAAAAAAGTTCCTGTCTTTTTTTGGTCTAATAAATGATCAAGAATACCCTGGGAAATGTCAAAAATCCCATTCTTGGGTCTTTATCAGAGTGAAAATTCTATTGACAAAATACTTTACAATTCTAAATTATAACGTAATTATCACGAAAGTCTCACATTATCTGATACAAATTAAGCAAAATTTAGTTTAACTCTGTTAACAAATTTAACATTTCTGACCTGCCAAGTCGGCATACTGTCAAATTTGGAACATTTTTTGGTGATTACAGTATGAGATCGGAAATTTTATTTGCACTTGAAGTCCGATTTGGATAAATTTGTAAAAAATAATTACAAACAAAATATCACCGGCTATGATATATGCAATGCAGAATCAAATACAAGACCAGCTCAACGGCATAAGTAATTCGTTGCGCGCCTTTTCGCTCAAATTGACCGGTAACAACGATGACGCTGAAGACCTTTATCAAGATACTGCCGTAAGAATTATTACCAACGCGGATAAATATAATCCAGGGACAAACTTTAAGGCTTGGGCAGTGACGATTATGAGAAACATTTTCATCAATAACTATCGCAAAAAAGTACGCCGTAGTATGATTGTGGACCAGACGCCCAACAACTACTATATCAACAGTGGCGATAAGACGGTGAGCAATGACGGAGAGATGAATGTGGCCTTCGGAGAATTGTTGGCAATGGTCGACTCTTTACCAGAAGATTTTAAGAAGCCTTTCATGATGGCTTACCAAGGGTATAAGTATGATGAGATTGCGCAGGAGTTAGATTCACCACTTGGTACTATTAAAAGTCGTATTTTCTTCGCTCGTAAGAAGCTTCAAAAGATGTATTCTACAGCGATGAGAGAAAGAGCGTAAATTTTTTTTACAAAGGTTATACTAAAAGCCGATACGTCGGCGTTTCTATAACGATTCATTAAGCGGATAAATAAAAGAGGTCAGGTTATTCAATTAGCCTGACCTCTTTACTTTTTGGGCCTAATTGTAAAATTGCCATCTAAGCCAATCCCAAACCCACACTCGATTGATGATCAACCAGATCAAAAACCCTAAGCCCAAGAAGAACAATATTCTCAGGGTGTTCTTTCGAGTGGTTTCGTTTTTCTCTCGCCGACTTTTATATTTCTTTCTGCTCTGATATGACATCTCTTTTTTTAACAAATGTACTGCATGCCGCTCAAAGTAGGGTAGTGGAGTCTGTGAAATCAGGATTAATTGTCGATAAGGGAGTGGCCAAAAGAGGAACTGTATTTGGTTTCGCTAAGAGGTGTTCCTAGTGTCTTTCCCAATAATTCTGTTCTTCAATCTCTTCCAGCAAAGTGAGGTAATTAATGTACCTCAATTCACTAATTGTTCCTTCTTCAATGCCTTCTTTTACTGCACAGCCGGGCTCATTACGGTGTAAACAATTGCCACCGAAACGGCAATTTTCAGATGCCTCAAAGAATTCCCGAAAATTGTGTGCTACATCAACGGGTTCGAGGAAGTTGAATCCTAAAGTTTTGATACCTGGAGTGTCAATAATATTTGCATCATCCTCCAAAGCAAACATTTCGGCGAAGGTGGTCGTATGTTGACCTTTGCCTGAATAGTCAGATAAGTCCTGGGTGCGTAACTCTAAATGAGGATGTAGCCGATTGACTAAGGTGGATTTTCCAACGCCAGATTGGCCGGCGATCAAGGTGGTCTTGCCCTTGAGTGAAGTTCGTAGTTCTTCTATACCTTGACCAGTAGTGGCTGAGACGAGTAATACCTCATACCCAATATCATTGTATATCGCCTTTAAGCCCCCGAAGATGGGAATGTCATCCTCTTCGTCATATAGGTCTGCTTTATTAAATACAATGATGGTTGGAATTTCAAAAGGTTCGGTCATTAGCAAAAAGCGATCAATGAAACCTTGTTTTAAATTCGGCTGCTTGATCGTCATGATCACAATGGCTTGATCTACATTGCTCGCCAACAAATGCATTTCGTGCTTCTTGCGGGGGGATTGGCGAACTACATAATTATCTCGGGGAAGAATGGTTTTGATTAAAGCCGTTTTCTCCTCATTATCTTCCAAGTCTACTACAACTCGATCACCGACAGCAACGGGATTGGTAATTTTCTTACCCGCTAACCTAAACTTGCCAATAATGCGGCTGCGATAGGTCTCACCCTCATCTGTCTTTACATGATACCAACTGCCTGTTGATTTTGTTACTGTTCCTTTTAACATGAATACTTGTCGCTCCTTTTTCCTCAATAATACAGGGGTAACACCTGCAGACCTAAAGTCGTTCCACAATGATAAGGCTTTTTTAGGCAAGAGGGGAGGGGAAGTAGAGGAGAGAAGAGAGAAGTCTAGACTTAGGTGAGTCCATGGTCGATAGTCCATAGTTTGAGGCAGTAGTATTGCTTGGTAATTGAAAATTTGACCTGTTCTGCTGTACCATTCCTTTTTCTCGGCGATAAAATAGCCATTGAATCCATCGACCACGGACTGACAAACCATCGACTCAAACCGGCATGCGCAAGTCAAAATCTTGCCGCTGTCAGCAATGCGATCTGACCTCTGTCATCCGATCATATGAAGATCCATCGACTATGGACCGATCAACTATCAACCTAAACCGGCATGTCCGAGCTAAATATCTGACTTCTGTCAGCAACGCGATCTGATATCTTACCTCTTCCTACAGCCCTAACTAGTCACTCCTACACTTCTCACCGCAGCAACCATCTCCAACAATAATTCGGGAGATTCTTCTAAGGCGTTACCTACCACGATGGCATCGGCACCTGCCTTGACAGTCTGCTGGGCCTGTTCAGGAGTCCGGATCCCTCCACCGATGATCACTGGAACTTCAATCGTTTCACTGACGGCACTGATCATATGACTGGAGATAGGATGCTTAGCGCCGCTTCCGGCATCCATATAGATTAATCTTAAACCCATTAGTTGGCCGGCCATAGCTGTGCAAAGTGCGATATCCTTCTTATTACCTGGTATGGGCGTTGTATTGCTGATGTAGGAGACGGAAGTAGGAACACCACCGTCGATCAACATATAACCGGTAGGAATCACCTCGAGATCGCTCTGCCAAAGGAAAGGGGCTGCGATGACATGCTGGCCAATTAGTAACTCTGGATTTCGTCCTGAGATCAAGGAAAGGAGGAAGATACCGTCAGCCTCATTACTCAGTTGGAAGGCGTTCCCTGGAAATAGGATCACGGGAATCGGAACTTGACGTTTGATCCTACGAATGTAATGATCTAAGTCATTATTCATTAGCAGGCTGCTGCCCACCAGTATAAGATCAACACCAGCTTCCATGGCCAGAAAGAGCGTGCGCTCAAGCTGTCCAATACTTGTTTTATCTGGGTCAATAAGAAGTACGAAGCGTTTTTCTCCCTTAGCTTTCGCATCAACAATTGTAGGGTATATCATACCTGTTGGTTGTGAGATTCATGACCTACGGGTAGATGTCGTCGGACAAAGATAGAGAAATAATAGCGAGTCTTTCGATGCAAAGTCAGAGTGGCTTTGAGAAGAAAGCTTGCTAATGTGTTCCCTATTGTAAAGGAATATTATCTCGACTCCATTTGCGCCAATCGGCCAAAAAATAATCTAGTAATACAGGTTTGTCCAAAGTGCTTGTGTCCACGCTTTCGCTGGGAAGAAGATCTTTCTCCAATTGAAAGAGCGATCGTGCCGTTGCTGGATCAAGAAATTGGGTCTCTATATCTATTTGCCAGTTTGCCGTATCAATAGGGAAGGGGCTGGCCAAAATAAACCCCCAATCTCCGAAAGAAGGGACATAGGCATGATAAGGGTGAATATAATTAAATCCTGCGGCTTGTATATTCGCTGCGATACACCAATAAGCCATTTTGGTATGAAATGGGCTACTGGCTTGGGTAACAAATACGCCACTAGGGGATAATCTTTTTCGGACCAGTTTGAAAAAATCTCGACTATATAGTCTGGCTAAGGCTTCGTTTGAAGGATCGGGTAGATCAGCAATGATGACATCATAAATTTCGGGGGATTGTTGCAAAAAAACAAAAGCATCTTCCGGAATGGCCAATACTTTTTCATGATCGAGGCTTCCCTCATTCAAGGCTTTTATCCTTTTTTGCTCTCTTCCCAGTGCAAAAACGGCCGGATCAATGTCCACTATCGTTATCTTTTCAACCTCCGGATGTTTTAGTACCTCTCGGGCTGCCAGGCCTTCACCTCCTCCCAGGATCAGGACATTTGCTTTCTGCCGACTGCGCTCCATAGCCAAATGCACCAAGGATTCGTGGTATCGGTACTCATCAGTTGAGGAAAACTGAATCACACGATCGATATAGAGCCGTAAGTCTCCCTTCCCTTCCGTCAAAACCAGTGTTTGATATGGAGTCGACTGTGTGTAAATGATGCGATCGCGGAAGAGCCTGTCATTCCATTGCGCTAACATCGTCGAGGAAAGGAGAAATAAACCAATGAAGAAGGCCACACAGGCAAAACTCATTAGCTGATATCTCCGGATTCCTTGATCCGGAAGCTGCTTTCTCAAGAACCAAAGATTGAAAATCCCCAAGCCCACATTGACTAAGCCGAACAGTAAAGAGGAGTGAAAGACGCCCACCAGCGGCAGCAAAATGAATGGGAAAAGTAAAGTAGCAATCAATGCCCCCAGGTAGTCCAGCGACAATACATTAGAAAGGTTGATCTCAATGGGATAGTAGTCCTTCAGAATTCTAGCTAGCAATGGGATCTCCAGGCCAGTCAGCAAGCCAATCAGACTGATCAGGGTGATCATCAAAGCGGAGAAGGCCGTGGGATTGGTATAGGCAAAGCAGAAATACAGCAAAGGAACACTACAGCCCCCAATTAGACCAAGCAGTAATTCTACCTCAATAAAGCGAAGCAATAAATTGCCCTTTGCTAATCGCGAAACGAAGGAGCCCAAACCCATGGCGGCCATATACACGCCGATGGTGATGGAAAATTGACGAATACTATCGCCCAAAAAATAGCTAGAAGTAGTGCTGATTAGCAATTCATAAACAATCGAACAAAGACCGGCTATGAAAATGCTGATGATAAGGACGAGTTTTTCTTGTTGCGCCTGTGGCTTTGTCATGGCCTAAAAGTAAGGAACCGCCCTTACTTTTCCTTTTGCAGCACCCATATTTGATCCTTTTTCCACCAGAGGTAACGATAGTAAGGGAATTCTTGAATGGATCGGTACCCCTGCACGGGACCAAAGGTGATGAGATAATCCTCGTCTGTCACCCACCAGAAAGAACGCCCCTCCGCTTGTACTGGGTGACGATGATAATTGTACCACCCATTGTACTCGTAGCCAGCATCTACTTGCTCAATGCCAATTCCTTCTTGATGTAGCCATGCGTAAGCAGCCGCCCGTGCTCGATTCCAATTGAGATAATCTTTAGTAGCAGATAAGCTGAATAACAAGAACAGGCCGTATGGCAACACTGCCATCCAACGTAGCCGTTCCTTGGGGAAACTAAGCCAGGGAGAGAGAAGGTATAAACAACTGGCCAGGCATAAAAGCGTAAAGCGGTCAAAATAACTGAAGATCGAAATTACACCCAGATATAGGCCATTCATTAGAATTAACCATATGACAAAGCGCTGATTGCTGAGGCTTCGCTCCTGCCAGGTTCTCCATAAAAGCAGCAAGATGGCACTGATTTGCAGCTGCCCTAATATTTGCAGTGCATATAGCCAGCCATCAGCTATTCGGGGTGTATTCTCCAAAGACAAGGTGTATACATCCTTCAATAACTCTGGACCTAAACCCCAGTTGAACCAGACATTCCCACCAAAGGGAAAGGTTTTTCCCGCCAAGAGTGTGAGCCCGAATAGGACGATGTTTATAGAGAGTGTAATAAACAGGGTATATCTTTTGAACAAGCCTGCTTGCTGCAATTTGTACCATAAGAAGGGGAATAAGGGCAGTGTGAAAACGCCGATATAAATGAAGGTTTTTAGGAAGCGAGAAGCCCAGGTGTTGAGTACGATTAGCGGTTGGGAGAAAATCTCCGTAAAATAGATGTTGGCTACAGGTACATAATTGTCTGTGATACCTAAGAGAGGCTTTAGCCACTTTTCCATACCTAGATAAGCAAATCCCCCGCTGGCGATCAACAGGCTCGCGATCAACCATCTGTCTTTCTTCCTTCGCTGATCCACCATCATGAACACGGCAAAGCCTAAAAGAAACAAGATGCCTGGCTGACGGATGGTAAAGGCACCTACGGCTACCAAACTTGCTACCCCCAGTGAAGCAAGCCTGCCCTCCTCGATATATCGGCTGAAGAAAAATAGACAGAGTACACAAAGGAAAAGAAAGGGAACATCTGTCATGAAGGTATAGCTCAAGCTGAAGAACAAAGGCGAGCTCATCAGCACTAAACTCAGTCCAAAGCTCTTCTCTTGCGCAATTCCATCCTTTTGCAACCAATGAAACAACAGCAGGCCACAGCCCAAGCCCAATAGCAGTACCCCAAAGCGAAGATAGGTGAAATCAAAGCCACCAAAGATCTGGCAGCTCAAATACCCCCAAACCACCTGCAACAAGATATTCGGCGCGAACTGCCCCTGCATCTCAAATTGCCCTTCCTCCACCATCTGCTGAACGGGATAAGCGTATTGCCAATCATCATTGAGTGGAAAATCCCCGATGGGATTAACCAATACAATTAACAATAGCCAAAACGCTATCAGCAAAAGAGGGTATTTCATCGTGGCTCGCGATTTTTTGCAATAAACGAATAAAAGGGATAAAATTGGAAACAACAGATGGCCGCTGCGATTGGGTGCGCCTGGCTCTGGTCGTGCCACGTTGTTGGTAGGGATACGCAACAACGGAGGGTTTTACCCCAGGTCTGGCGTCATTCGGTTCCTGCCTACCGCAGGTAGATTTTTCACTGAACGATTGCCTGCCCCGTCTTGTTAATTCCGGTTCAAAACCATAGGGCTGCTACCCAAAAAATACTTTCTACGCCACTGCTCAGGAATCCCCTTGAGCATTTGCCCTATCGGATTGATTGGAGAAAATTCAAATTGTGTTTTATTGATTCTGCCTTTGAAAGTATGGGACCGTAGTACTTGTTTCCCAGTGTCAATTCTGAGGCGTAGTTCCGTGGAGTAATCTCCAATGAATAGTGGGAGAGAAAGAACGCAAAATTCCTGCGGAGCTATTTTAAGATATCCCATATCGGTAGCACAATCGTAAGGGCGATAATACTGAATAGGATACCATTGACCATCTGGAGCTTTAGCTTCTAGAATGCTCCAAGGTTCCCATCGCATCCCAATCAAGAACTTGTCGCTTAAAGTTTCGTTGTATATAAATGCAGGGATGTAGGCCCGTTCTTTGTCATTTACACGTCCGGTCATGAGCGAGGCAGTATCCACCTTTATTTGCAGACCGCTGGCAGGATTCTCTTCCTTGCTAATTTTTTCGAGCCAGAGAAATTCCTCTGCAGACCAAGCAAGTCGATCATCTGAGAGGAAAATGGAATCTGAAAAAGAGTACTTACCCATATATCGGTGTAAATTATTATTCTGCTCCAGATAAGGCGTGTTAAAAGCCTGCAAAGGCTGTCGCCAGCGATGTTGCGAAATCTTTGGAATCTGGAAAGCTTGTGGAGAAGGATCAGGTAAGGGGGGCGAAGTTTGGTATTGCCGATGGATAAACCAACCCAGACTAAAGGCTATTACGATAGCCCAATAGTACAATTGTGCATTTTTCATGAGCGCGTTATTTTTGAGAGCATTGTAATATAGGGATTTATGTCTTGGTAAAGAAATAAGAAGACCGGTTGTTTTTTAGTACCTATCTGCGGCTTCACATTTATAAATCAGCTTCAAAAGCCTGAAATGCACGATAGTCTAGATTGAATTCGAAAGGACTGCAGACGATTATATTATCGCCATTGACTAGCCTCAGTCGAATTTGAGTAGAAAAATCTCCAGTCGGAATAGAGACTAAGGAAAAAGCGAATTCTCCGGGCAGGATTTTTAATTGCCAACTAGCAATGTGGTCATATAGGCTTCTTGAACCTGCAATTTGCTCCCATTCCTCGGAACGATTTTGGGCTTCCACCGAAAGCTTTAGAATACCGCTATATCTCATTAATACTTTAGGTTCAGCGGCTCCATTTAGGATGAATATTGAGAGTAGCTGATGATCAGGAAACTTTGGAAAAAGGCCTGGCGGTGGATCTATTTGCCCACCAAAAGAAAGTTGTAAGCCGTCCGTGCCAAACTGTTCGACAGAATCAAGGCGGCAGAAGTTTTTTCGACCTAAGAATTCAGTGAACCAGTCGGAGGTGATAGCTATAGTATCTTGGTGAAAGGACTTTCCCAGTAATACAGGGGCATTCTTTTTACTGTAAGCTAAGATGGTCCTACTGTAAGCTGAATCTTTGCCTAGCTCTAGTTTTGGTGGAATTAAGGTAGAATGAGAAACGAGCTGATTTTCTGAGAATGGCGATTTCAAGTAGAAACCGAATAGGAATGACAGAACGATTGACCAGTAGAACAGTTGTGCATTTTTCATGAGCGCGGATTTTTCTAACTAGAAAGAGTGGTGAAAAGGCCTTCCTGCGATCGTACTGATTATGGGAGTGCTTCATATCTGTAAGGTAACTTACTTAGTATTTCGGGATAAGCTCCAGTGGATAAGAACCAAAGCAGTAGGATCGCGCAAATGCTGCTGGGTCCTTAGCGGCCCACTCCTTGTCATTAGATGCTTTATCAAAATAAAATTGTTCGTATGCAATGGAAGCTGGAAAAGGTGTTGAAACAGATATATTTTCACCATTTATGAACCTTACCCGGAGTTGTGTTGAAAAGTTACCCTTGTATACTGGCATCAGCATTACACCATACTCCTGCGGGTTAATCTTCAGTGTCCATCTGCCCCATCCACAAAAATCTGGAGATCGATAGGAGATGGGAAGCCAGTGCCCAAAGGAGTCTCTAGCTTCAAGGGTTGCGTAAAGATGACTGTCCTTACCAAAAAGAGCTATAGAAGAACTCGTCTCGTTGGGGAGAAAGACCGGAAAATAAGCTAAGTTATTTGAAGGAATTCTAGGATCTTCAATTTGGATCTCTGGGCGTGGAATAAGCTGTAGGCCAGCCGATAAGAACTTCGATATAGTGTCTCGTTCATAGTAGAGGTAGTCATCATCGAATGCCCATTCCTCTCGTACTCTCCAGATTAATGAATCACCAAAGGGGTACTTACCTAGAAAAGAGGGACTCATAGAGCTTATTGCAGTTTCCTTGTGTGGTCTTAAACTGCGAGCAGTATCTAGCGAAATATAGTCAGGAACCTGGAAAAAACTAGGTGAGACTTCTACCTCAGCTTGCTGCTTAGCCAGTTGCATTTTCATAAAAAAGCCAAGACTAAAAGCCACAATAATAATCCAATAGTACTTCTGAGCATGTTGCATGAGAAAACGGGTTTAGTGTGAAATGAAAAATGTTCAATGAAAAGTGTGGAATGGATAATTGTAGTGAGTAATGAAGAAAGTTTAATGCATAGTGTACAAGGATCAATTGGGGCATACCTTTCCTGCTTGTGCGCTTAGCCACACAACAATTATTCATCCTCCATTCTTAATTATCCATTAAAAATCTAGGCCGATTCCAGCCATTTTAATCCAACGAAATTGATTCAGATTTTGGGAGTAGTCGCGTTTGATTATAGAATGGGGATATGAGAAATAGTTACAGGTAAGATTAGAAAAACTAAGACTTGACAGCGGATTTCTCCTTTTGATTGAGGATATCCATGTTGACCAAGATGGCCATGCACATGAAGAAGAAGGAGCCTACCTTGTCGGTTTCCACCAGGTCGTTGATGATCAGGAAGGCGTCGATGATAACCATGCATAGAAGTAGGGTCATGATGATCCATTTTCGCGTAGGATCAGAGGTTTGATGATAGACCTTTTCCCCGTAAATCAGAAAGGCGAAAGTCAATATGATGAACAGGAGTAAACCGATGATTCCTTGCTCGATAAGGGTCATTAAGAAGTAGCTATGCACCCCGGAGTTGTCGGGATTGTTACTCACATAGGTCTGGAAACTGGTGACCGTATAGGAACGATAGAAAGTGGTGAAGTTTCCTGGGCCATACCCCAACCAAGGTTTTTCGTTACTCATTTGGAAGCCCGCCACCCAACGATATACCCGTTCCATAGTGGAAATGTCTTCCATCTTGTAGGTGGCCTCCAGGAGGTTGTCAAATTGATAGTGGGTAACGGTGGTGTCGAAATTGGGGGCCAGATCGAGATAGCGGTTGTTTAGGGCGAGATAGGAGACAGCGAGTACAGCTGCTACTAGCCCTGCTAGCAATACATATCGAACCAGACGTAGCTGGAAAATAAAGTAAGCCCCTGCCGCTAGGAATAAGGCCACGAAAGCTGCTCGTGTGTAGGTGGTGTAAATGGCAAAAAGTAAGAATGCTCCAGCTCCAGCTATAAACCACCACCTGCGTGAAAATGCTTTATTCCAAAAGAGGGCAAAAGCCACAAAAGGGAAAAACAATGAGAGCGTGGCGGCGTAGTTTACGTGATTACGCTGAAAAGGCGTCAGGATTTTATTGACATCCGCAAAAGAAAAACCAAAAGTAGCATGACGTCCTACAATGATCACTACCGTAAACAATAGCGGTAACAAGATGAGCCAAAAAAGTTTTTTGAAATCTTCCTCCGTTTTCAATAACCAACCCGCCATGAAATAGAAGGTGATGACGTACCAGGTCTTGGCTAGAAGATATTTAAAGGAGATAAAGAAAGAGGCCGAAGTAAGCGTGGTACAGGCTATCCATCCCAGGTGCAGCAAAAGCAAAAGGGTCAAGGGGTGCCTGAAGAAACGAGCATCCATGGATCTGCCGTGGCGAATGAGGTACAGTAGGTAAACCAACATGATACCTACCATCAGTGGTTCTGTGGGTAGGTCTGTGCCAAATCCATTTGGGAGGTGGACTTCGCTAGAAAGCGGTATACAGATCAGTAATAGGTAGAAAACTTTTCGAAAGTCGACTAGCGTCAAAAATACCAACAGCAAAAAGGCTGGAACACCAGCAAGGAGCCATTCTCCTGTGGTGATACTGGCAAATAAGCTCAATATACACAGGCTGATAAACCAGGAGTATTGCCCACTAGGACTGGCGGGATCCCAGCTTATGTCACTGAATCTACTTGTCAGTAAAGATCTCACGCCAGTTTATTTCTTTATAGGCATCAAAAAGTAAAACGCCAATTACACTGAAAATGAAGACAACCATGGTACTGGCAAGCACTGTTATGGTACGCTTTGGGCGGGACTTAATGATGGGAACATCTGCTTCTTCTATGATGAGTAAGGTAGAGATGGGCGATTGATAGGCCGTTTCATATTGCTTGAGTTTTTCTTGCACCAAACCTAAGCTTAGGTTAGCTTCGAAATACTGTCGCTCTACGATAGATACCGGAACCATGCCATTATTGAACTTCTTCAACTTAGCCCGTAAGTAATTTACTTCTTCCTCTAAGCCAGCTACTCTAGCCTGAACATTTCTGATCGTGTCGCGCTTGGCACCGGATTGTCTTTTCAGCAGCTCGAACTTCGCTTGATTAAAGGCAAGATCTGATTCTGCTTTATCTAGTTGCGTCGTGATACCCTCTGTTTGTGCATCTTGATTATAAATGCCAAAGGAATCCCTTAAAACGGACAAGGAATCTCCCATAATCTTCAAGTACTTTTCCTTGGCCTGAATGTCATTTTGGTAGGCTTCAATGGTCTTCTTCTGACTTTGCTTTAGGATTCTTTGTGTAATCTCTGCAATCTTTTCTCTCGCTGCTTTGGCCATGGCTGCCGCTTGCTCAGGATCCTCATCCTCCATACTCAATTGAAGGGCATCGCGCTTGGTCTTTTTGATGTCGTATAGGTCAAAAAAGACTTGCTTTACGTAATAGGGGGCTTTCGGGCTATCCGGGTTAATATCGTAATGCTCATACAATTGGAAAGAGTCGATTAAGAAATCAATCAACTCATTCGATTCACTGATGGTTAATACCCGATCAATGTCATTGGTGTTACCAAAAAGCTCAGGTTCTAAATTACCTTGACTGAAGAGTATTTCTGGCTTAGCTTGGTCTGGACTAGCCACTACGAAGGTAGTACTAGCCTTGTAATAGACCGGCAGCAATAGAACAATGATGGAGCTACCAATGCCCGCAATCAGGCAAGCCGCAATGATTGCCTTTTTCCACTTATACAAGGTTTTCAGGATGCCAAGTAAATTGTCTTTATGATCCATCTCTCTCTTGGTTTCGTATGTCTAAAATTCCGGAATCACAGCACCAAACAAGCACTTAGATAACCTTAAAAGCATACTTTTTGAATGAAAATCAAAAGGCTAGTCTTTGGGTGGGGTGATTTGTCCGGCAAAAGTAAGCAAATTTAGAAGCTATCTCAAAAACAGTTTCAAGACAGCTTCTTTCTCGTTTTGCCGGATGCTGAGACCCTAGTCTCCAGCTTTATATGTAGTACCTAGCATCTGAAGAGTGCTAATTGGATTAATTAGCTTAAAAAGAAACGCTAGCCCCAGGCTGGATAATATGCAGAGCAAAAATTTAACAAACCAGTTGAGTTCGAGCTGCTGGACCAGGAGCATATTTAGACCCAGCGCAGCTGCAGAAAAGAAAGCAAGCTGGAGGAAGAGCGAAAGCTTGAATGGAATATGCAAGATCCGGTTTACCAAATAGACTTGACTAAACCATACCAATGCCTGGGTAAAACAGGTTGCGATGGCTGCGCCCAAGGCGCCAGAGCGAGGGATTAACCATAGGTTTAGCCCAATATTTAGGATCACACCAAGCACGAACACTTGATTCATCCGGCGTAGATTACCATTGGCGGTGAGTAAGGTCCCATAGATATAACATCCGCAGATGGAGATAAAGCTGAGCATGAGCCAAGCCAAGGTATCTGCCGTAAAGGGGCTGCCACTCTCATATAAAGCCATCATTATTTCATTACGAAATAGGATACAGGCTATCGCGATGGTGTATGCCCCGGCCCAGATCAACTTGAAACTCATCTGCAATAGGGAGGAAATCTCTTGTTGCAGTTTGATCATCCGAGAAAACATGGGCAACAAAAGCGTCGCAAAGAGTAGCCCAAGGATATTACTGGCATCCAATAGGCGATAAGCCGTAGCATATAAGCCGGCTTGATAGGCCCCATCTTCACGTAAGCGTTCTATCATGAAGGCATCGACTCTTGTGTAGAGTAACATAAGGAAAATGACCAGCGCATAGGGGTAGCTCTTTTTGAGTAGGAGAAGGCTGAGCGGCCAAGAGAACCGCATTGACCAGTGCTTTAGTTGCTTGGCCACGATCGAAAAAGCGATCGCCAAGGTAAGCCCCAAAGTGCAGGTCTGCGCATACACAAACCACTCAATCTGGAAATCAGCACGGTACGGAGCAAACCACAAAAGATACCCGCAGAGGCCAATTAATAGTAGTCGATCCAGCACGGAAAGCAAGCTATCCGTACGATAAAAACCAAGACCAGAAATATTGGAACGCATGAATAAGATCATTGCGTTTAGCATCCAATTGATGCCGATAAAAAATAGGATGGGAAATACGCTCAGTTGATAGCCAAAGAGGAAGGCTCCGACCAAAAGACTAACCAAGTAAATAAGCCCTAACCCCAGTTTTAACCACAGAAAATGTGGGAAATATTTACTCAATAAAAAACGGTGTTGAGCGATATTTCGATTGTTGTAATTCTGTAGCCCTAAGTCATTAATGATTTGGAAAACGAAGGCGAAATTAAAGAGGGCATAGTATAAGCCGTAATCCTGTTCTCCTACCGTATTTTGAATCGTACGATCAATCCCAAATAGATAGAAAGGTTTGATCAAGAGATTGATCAAGATAAGTAGAATAATATTGATAATGAATTCGCGCTTCACGCCGCAAAGCTAAGGAACTCCAGCCTTTATTTGGGCATCAGAAGTTGTCGGTGTCAAGGTGATTAGGACGAACTAACTTAGGAGATCATACCCGTTTGGTGTAGAATAGGTAGTTGACCGCCATAAGTTTGTGCTACATTCTCTTCGGAGAACGTTTGATCGGTATCCCCATAGGCAATGAGTCGTTGGTTGAGCAGGATGATTTTATCAAAGTATTCTCTTACGGTGGATAGGTCATGGTGAACAACGAGCAAGGTTTTTCCTTCCGCTGCTAACTTTTTGAGGAGTTGAATTATTTTTTCTTCCGTAGTCATGTCAACACCTACAAAGGGCTCATCCAAGAGAAAAATATCAGCCTGTTGGCAAATCGCTCGTGCTAAGAACACCCGTTGCTGTTGCCCACCAGAAAGCTCACCAATTTGGCGTGTGGCTAGGTTTTCTATACCCATTTCCTGGAGGGCAGCTCTGGCCATGTCTCGGTCATTTTGATCCAGCTGTTGAAAGAGCTTTTTGTGCGGGTAACGCCCCATCAAGACCACATCTAAAACTGTTGCTGGAAAAGTCCAATCTACATCACTCTTTTGTGGGACATACACGACTTTTTTTCGCTTACTTTTTATGGAAGCGCCCTCAATTAAGATTTCCCCAGTATTGGGCTGAATCAAGCCTAGCAGGGCTTTAAATAGCGTGGATTTCCCGGCGCCATTTGGACCGATAATTCCATATAGAAACCCTTGTTCAATGTCAAGGTAAATATTGCTGAGGACGACTTTGCGCTCATACGAAACTGATAATCCCTTAACTGTTATTGCCTTTGACATATTAGACTTGATTAAGACGACGATATAACAATAGAAAACCGCCTACCAATAGGACTCCTAGTACCGCAAAGAGGATATAATTGCTCATACTAGAGGGTTCTTCCTTTTCCATAGCAAGGTCTACTTCTCTACTTAGCGCTTGTACAATGGTCGTTGTATTGTACCGCAGCATGTCAAGATAGGTCGGGGCAGGACTGTCCTTATCCCCAATGGAATCAGAATACAAGAGCCCTCCAATCTCAATGTCATTATCGTTAGCCAGCTGCTGGAGCAACTTGGGATTCACGGTAGTTTCAATGAAGACCGCTGGCACTCCACTGGATTTGATCACCTTGTTGAGCCGCACCATATCCGAGGTTTGCACTTCGGCATCTGTGGAGGTTCCTAGAACAGCTTCCACCTTTATCCCATAACGCTGGCCATAATAACGGAAGGCATCGTGCGAGGTGATGAGGATACGTTGAGCAGTAGGAATAGAATTAATCTGTGCTACAATCTCTTGATCGAGATCTTGCATTTGCTGTTTATAGTATTCAAAATTGAACGTATACTCCTCTGCGTGCTCTGGATCTAATGCTACAAGCGCATCCTTGATATTTTCGATGTAAATCATGCCATTTTTGACATCCATCCAGGCATGTGGATCACTCGAGTTCTGATATGTTTCGCTTGATATTGGATTAATACCTTCGGTAATGAGCTTGACGGAAGCCTTCGTTCCAGAGTTTTCAATCAGTTCATTGAGCCAGCCTTCAAAGGTTAAACCATTCTTGATAATTAGATCAGCCTTGTTTACCAGTTGAGCATTAGCAGGAGTAGGCTCGTAGATATGTGGGTCTCCCCCAATCGGGACAATAGATTGCACTTCGATCAAGTTACCCCCGATTACCTCTGCCATATCTGCGAAGATCGAAGCAGTGGAGACAACTAGGGGTTTGTCTTGACTATTTAAGGAAAAGCTTGAACCTAAGCATAGGGCGGCTAGCAAAAAGATTTTGATTGGGTGGGGTATGGTAGTTTGTGTCATTGCTATACTGTGTTGTGTTCCTCAAAGTAGTTTGGCTTTCCTATCTACTTTTCTAGGAATTTCTTTTGAATGAATAAATGCTGACTCACTTTTTTAGAAATCACAATTTCTTTTTCGTTGCTAAGTAGGATTTTAACTGAATCATCATAAGCATATCTTTCAAGCAATTTGATTTCTGTTCCCAAGGTCAACTCCATGCGATCTAGGTACTGGAGAAAGTCGCTGGTGTGATCCTGGACGCCGACAATGACCCCTTCCTCGTTTGCACTCATCTCTCCCAAAAGGATCTGTTTGCGAAAAGTGAAAACGCCATCTGCATCTGGAATCGGATCTCCGTGTGGATCAAAACGTGGAAACTCGAGGTATTCATCCAAGCGTTCAATGAGTTCAGCCGATTGAATATGCTCCAATTGCTCCGCGATATCATGTACTTCATCCCACGAAAAGTCCAGCTTTTCTACCAGGAAGACTTCCCAAAGGCGGTGTTTCCGAATTAGAGTAGTAGCAATGCGCTGCCCATCATTCGTCATGGTTACGCCTCGATACCTTTCATAGTTGACCAAGTCTTTTTCAGATAAGCGTTTGATCATATCCGTTACCGATGCGGCACTTGTATTCATGGCCGCGGCAATAGCATTCGTACTGGCTGGTTTACCGGCACGTTCCTGGATCTTGTAGATGGCCTTGAGATAATTTTCCTCTGTCTGTGAGATCGTTGACTCCATAGATCAAGCGTGTGTCAGTTGGGTTCTTAGTACAAATCTACGTGTTTTTAGGGTAATCTAAAAATTTATTTAGTTTGTGTGAAATAATATAGCGCAGAAGGTGGTAAAGGAAAAACAGAACAGCCTGGATATTAGAGTTGCGGCAAGCTCACGGGATGTTCTCAAGAGCATTTTATCACAGCTTTTTGACTATTTTTTCCAAGAGGCATTTACAAGTGTGACTCTTTCTTGCCAGAAGGCTGAGACATCTCTTTTCCCATTTTCACAAAGAAACACCATGGTTCCACTTTCCCTGGCGAAGGGAGTGGTGATGCTTCCAATTAACTGGATGTCTTCGAAAAGTGCCTCCACGTCTGGCCCTAGTTCATCATTGATGTAGATAAGGGCAGAAGGTTTGAAGTTGGGATCGATCCACAAGCGGAAATTATCAGAGAAACTGTTGCAATGCGGAAGTCCAGTGTCTCTACCATATAGATTGACGGCGCCTGCCTGACCATAGTTTTCGGCATATAGCAGTGTACTTTCCGGAGCATTAGCCTTTTGGTAGGCGTTTTGCGTGAGCTGAGCCAGTTCTTCCCAGCCACACATATCGGCGTAATCCTGAGGTAAATCATGGACGACTCCATCTTCCCATCTCAGTGGTCCATCCAATTTTACTTCGGTTTTCAACCAAGTAGAATAATCTACCATTTGTTCCAAAGGCAAGAGAAATACACCTAGCGGTAGAAAAGGTAAGATCGATAAGATCATCAGGGTGCCAAGGCTGACTTTAGCCCATTGAGGTTTGGCCCATTCCTCCCAGATCACCGCCCCTGCCGCCAACAATACGGGGTAAATGCCTGCGGAATAGTAGCTTTTTCCCTTAAAGATTAAAAACAAGACGATCACCGCTAAGTAGAGCCAGCCTAGTACTCGGAAGGATTTGCCTTTTGGCCGGAAAAAGAAGAAAATACCTCCAAACAGCAACAGAAGGGAAGGCATATTTAAAAGTAATTGATCTAAGAGAAAATTTAGCGGTTTCACATTAGCCAATTGTGTGGCGCTTAGCGCTTCCATATGTTGTACGACTGGGAAATTATAGGCCTTTTGCCATAGCAGGTTTGGAAGAAAAATGATCAGGGCGCAAACTGCTGCATACCCGGTTTCTTTTTTCCACAATAGGGATCGATAGGAAGTAGCCAGTAAGGCCAAGAGTAAGGCTAGTAGGTAAAAGACGGGAGTATATTTATTCAAAAGACTCAAGCCAAAAACAGCCCCAAAGTAGATGATGTATTTGCCTTCCTTCGTAACTAAGTAGCGCAGCAAGAGAAAGGTGAAGCTAGCCCACAAAAATACATCAAAGATTACTGGCTGGAACATGGTGCTGGCACGCAAATACATGGGCGAAACCAGAATGCTAAGGGAAGCTAGCAGCTGAGCCCATTTCCCTCCACCCAGATCTCGAGCCATGTTCGCAGCCAATAGAATTAAGCCACAGCCCAATAGTGTTGGAATCAAGCGAATCATGAACGGAGAGTCTCCCAGAACATGCTGTGTAAACCAACTGATCCAACCAATCAAGGGGCCATTCGACCAATGACCGAAATCGGGATGATTCCCTAAAGCTAGGTACAGCAATTCATCTCTATGATAACTGTAGTTCCCATTGGTGAAAAAGTGTAGAATAAGTTTGGCGGCTAAGATCCAAGCAATCCAGGACCAGGCAAGAGGGGCAGGGTGATTTTTCATGGTCTAACTTGAGTTTCTTCAAAACTAGATGATTTTCACACCGCCTGCCGGACTTTGGGCTAAGTGGGATTTTGGAAGGGATCAGCGGCTAGTCAGGAAAAATTCTCTATCTGAAGATATTGACGAATTAGATCAATAAAGGCATAGACTTCCTGATAACTATTATACAAGGGCACGGGCGCTACCCGGATCACCCCGCCGCCGCTAAGAGAAAGGTTATCCTCACGCCAGTCGCAGATCACCCCATTTTCGGTGATGCAATCGAATAAGGCCTTTCCATCTCGTTCAAAATATATGGACAATTGACTACCTCTTGCGGAAGGATCGGCAGGTGTGATAATATGTAAGGCTGCCCCTCTCGCATTAAGTTGCTGTAGTAGAAATTCTAGGTAGCCAGTTAAGCGCTTACTCTTTTCAAACATCTGTTGAACTCCCGCCTTTTGCACTACTTCCAGGCTGACCCAATGCGGCGCAAAAGCTAGCATCTGTGGGGTACTAATCTGTAAACCTGCTGCTCCTTTACTTGGTACAAATTCTTTTCGCATGAGGAATCGGCCATTTTCCTGATATCCCCACCAACCTGCTAGACGAGGAAAGTTGGGATCATTTCCATGTCGATTGTGCAAAAAGACACCACTAGGACCACCGGGGCCCCCATTGAGATACTTGTAACTACACCAGACAGCGAAGTCTACCTCCCAATCATGCAAAGCAAGCGGGACATTACCTGCCGCATGCGCTAAATCATAGCCTGCATAAGCACCAACGGAATGGCTGGCGGCGGTAATGGCAGCGAGGTCGTAAAATTGTCCGGTATAATAATTGATTCCGCCTAACATAACCAAGGCCAAGCTCTCACCCGCTTCTTGGATAGCTGCCAGAATATCTTCTGTGTGAAGCAACTCTTCCCCAGCTCTGGGTTGTACTTCGATAATGGCCTCTTCGGGATCAAAACCCAATTTACTGACTTGAGCAGCCACCGCATATTGATCGGAAGGGAAAGCACCAGCTTCCATGAGCACCTTAAAGCGAGTAGCCGTAGGGCGGTAAAAACTGCCGAGCAGCAAATGAATGTTGACAGTCAAGGTATTCATCACAATCACTTCCTCTGATAGCGCTCCCACTACTTTTGCCAAGGGACCTTGCATCCGCTCCTGCACCTTTAACCAGGGACGCTCTCCTTTGAACCAACTCTCAACGCCTTGATCTTCCCATTCTCCAAGTACTTGATTTATCGCGGCTTTCACACCTTTCGCCTGCAACCCAAGAGAATTACCGCAGAAATAGATGGTCTTTTCTCCATTGTGCTTCGGAAATAGGAACTCCTCCTGGAATGCCCTTAAGGGATCTTGCTGATCAAGCATTTGAGCACAGCTAAGGCTAGTATCGAATGTCATAATACAAGGATAATGTAAGATTGAGGTGTAGTAACAAGCGCTAGATGGCAAAGTTTAAGTGGGCGCGGGTATTTCTTAGAATAAACTGCCTTGGCGGGCAAAACTCATCGGATTCTCATGTTCCAATAGGCGACGTTTCATATCTAAACCATAGAAGTAGCCATGCAAATCGCCATTCTTAGCAATCACACGATGACAGGGAACAATGATCGCAATGGGATTATTACGGTTGGCTAAGCCAACTGCCCGGACCGCGGTAGGGTTGCCAATTTTTTCAGCAATGGCGGAGTAGGAGCTGGTTCTGCCGAAAGGAATCTCCAGCAGGGCCTTCCATACAGATTGGTTAAAAGCTGTGGAATCCCCCCAGTTGAGCTTCAAGTCAAACTGCTCTCGCTTTCCTTTACAGTACTCATCCAATTGTACAATACATTCTTTCAGGTAAGGATGGATCGGGCCAGTGGGACAGGGCTTTTTACTGACCAACTTAACAGATTGGACGCCATTTGAATCACCCTTTACCTCGATGCAACCAAAGGGCGAAAGATAGTGTGATACTGCCAGCATAGAATGAGTTCAACTTGCGAATTAGGTAAACCTCAATGGTCAAGATTAAAAGTAGTAATTTTTTGTAAATCCCCTCTTGATAAACCGGTTCAAGCGCAAATAAAAAGCCGGCGAAGGGTATCCTTCGCCGGCTAGTCTAACACGCTCTATAATAACGGAGCAACTAAACTGAGTATCATTCAATAAATCATCTTCTATTTGTTGATCACGATCTGCTGCTGGAATCTTCCCTTCTCCGTACGGAATTCAAGGAAGTAATTTCCAGTTGGGAGATCATTCACGTTTACTTGGTAACTTCCTTGTGTCCAACTCCACTGTCTCACTTTTTGGCCGTAGATGTTCCACAGTAAAACATCAGCCTGATCTAGCCCCTCTTCGGAAATGTTGATGTTCAGTGTATTGGATACTGGATTAGGGAATACTTCGATATTGAAATCTGAAGCCGATAGATCCTCTACCGCTGTGATGCTTGGTGGTAGGATTACTGCATTGATTACGTGTACCACACCATTGTCTGCAGGAATGTCTGCCATGGTCACTTGGGCATTGTTAATGAATACCCCATCTGCATTGATGGTAACCATGATGTTTTCTCCCTGGATCGTCATGGCCATTTGACCATCGCTTAGATCTGTAGATCTCACCTCTGAACTCAGGGCATGATACAACAAGATCGTCGCCAAATCACCGGTTGGGTCTTGCAGTAAGGTCTCTACTGTACCGTCAGGCAACAAGCCGAA
>ENA-UENT01000050-UENT01000050.1-marine-metagenome-genome-assembly--contig:-NODE-50-length-95140-cov-4.413450_pt1 | contig 95140 bp, 57 predicted proteins | sample MGYA00237879_ERZ529330 | MGnify/ENA primary metagenome ERZ529330 (study PRJEB26372, sample SAMN05368345) | marine metagenome | biome: cultured habitat; feature: ocean water; material: water; isolation... | reverse complement strand
TCAGCTACCCAGCCTTACATCTGGTGCACTACCTAAAGTCGATTATTGAAAACACCAAAGCCAAGGTTAGCATTGAACTACAGCAAGATGTGATCCTCGGAGATGCCACCAAACTCAAACAGCTATTTCAGAACCTGATCCTCAATGCTATTAAATTCCAAAGAGCCGGCAACCAGCCCCTAATCAGGATTGTTGGTAAGGACCAGAATGACTTTTGGTTATTTACGGTTGAAGACAATGGGATTGGAATTGAGGCAGAATACCAGGATCAAATTTTTGTGATGCTGAAAAGACTCCACAACAACTCACGATATGAGGGAACGGGGATCGGTTTAGCAATTTGCAAATCCATAGTTGAACAACACGGTGGCCGCATTTGGGTAAGTTCGTCTCCAGAGATAGGTAGTGTGTTTCACTTCCTCCTGGCAAAAGAGCCGTTGCCCATAGATGGTAGTGAGGCTAGCATTAGCCCTTTGATAAGTACCTACAACTAATCGTTGATCTCAAAGAGTGTCCCCGCGCGTCCTGGCGGTACAATCCCTAAATGTCGATACGTTTTTTCAGTAGCCTCTCTTCCACGCGGCGTACGCTGTATATAGCCCTCCATAATCAAGAATGGCTCGTGCACTTCTTCAATCGTGCCAGCCTCCTCTCCTACTGCGGTAGCAATTGTTGTAATCCCTACCGGCCCACCTTTGAACTTGTGGACTATAGCACTGAGAATCTTATTGTCCATTTCATCCAGACCACCCTCATCTACATTGAGCGCCTCCAGACCATATCGAGCTATCTCTACATCTATCGTACCATCCCCCTTTACTTGGGCAAAATCTCTAATCCGACGCAATAAAGCATTGGCAATACGTGGTGTACCTCTACTACGACGTGCAATTTCAACAGCACCCGCTGGCATTATAGGAACTTGAAGAATTCCGGCAGAGCGAGTGATTATTCGGCTCAACGTATCAGCATCATAGTAATCCAACAAGCATGTAATCCCGAATCTTTCCCGCATTGGAGCAGTCAACAAACCCAGGCGCGTAGTCGCTCCTACTAAGGTAAACGGACTCAAACTGATCTGGACGGTACGCGCATTAGGACCACTGTCAATCATGATGTCAATGCGATAATCTTCCATTGCTGAATAGAGGTACTCCTCTACTACTGTATTGAGACGATGGATCTCGTCAATGAACAACACATCTCCTTCGGACAAATTAGTGAGCAGACCTGCCAAGTCACCTGGTTTTTCAAGAACTGGGCCACTGGTCAATTTCAGTTCTGCCTCCATTTCATTGGCAATGATATGAGACAGGGTGGTCTTACCTAGGCCGGGAGGGCCATGGAGCAGTACGTGGTCTAAAGCTTCCCCACGCTGACGCGCAGCCTGGATAAACACTTTAAGGTTTTCGACAATTTTGGGTTGTCCACTAAAGTCTTGAAGGGCCTTTGGGCGGAGCGCTCTTTCGACCTGTTGTTCCTCTGGTGGAACGCTATCTTTATCAGGATCCAGATGTGGATTTCGCATAAAGTTGTTTCGTCAGAATAAATATGTCATCCCCCGATAAAACTTGTTCATAACGGAGGCGTTTGCAAGTTAGTAAGAAGCCAATAAATTCTTACTTTTGTCCGGGTTTTTCGAAAGCTAGCCGAAGAATGTATCGCTAGCCTGTCGATTTAGCCCATTACTTGGAAAATTCAACAACCAAATAGTAACAATGAGCGGAACAAAAATAACGATTGCCGACGGAAAGCTAAACGTCCCTAACGACCCCATCCTCCCTTTTATTGAAGGTGACGGTATTGGTCCAGATATCTGGGCTTCTGCTTCACGTGTTTTGGACGCTGCTGTCGAGAAAGCATACGGCGGCGAGCGCAAGATCGAGTGGAAAGAAGTACTAGCCGGTGAGAAAGCATTTAAGAATACTGGCGAATGGCTTCCTCAAGAAACGCTTGACACAATTAAAGAATATCTGGTAGCTATTAAGGGTCCATTGACAACTCCAGTTGGTGGCGGTATCCGCTCTTTGAATGTAGCATTGCGTCAGAAACTTGACCTGTACGCATGTGTACGTCCAGTACAATACTTCGAGGGTGTACCTAGCCCAGTGAAGCACCCAGAATATGTAGACATGGTAATCTTCCGTGAAAACACGGAGGACATCTACGCGGGTATCGAGTTCCAGGAAGGAACAGACGAAGCCGATAAGTTCAAGGCGGTGCTGAAGGAGACTTTCCCTGATCGCTACGAGAAAATCCGCTTCCCGAACACTGCTGGTTTTGGTATCAAGCCAACCTCTGCTGAAGGTACTGGCCGTTTGGTAAAAGCTGCTATCCAGTACGCTATCGACAACGGCAAGGACAGTGTGACCTTGGTTCACAAGGGTAACATCATGAAGTTTACTGAAGGTGCCTTCCGTGACTGGGGTTACGAAGTAGCTGCTAAGCAGTTCGGTGGTGAAGAACTGGACGGTGGCCCATGGCACGTAATCAAAGTAGATGGCCGTGAAATCATCGTTAAAGATGTAATCGCAGATGCTTTCCTTCAGCAGATTATCTTGCGTCCGAAGGAGTACAGCATTATCGCTACTATGAACCTAAACGGTGACTACATCAGTGACGCTTTGGCGGCACAGGTAGGTGGTATTGGTATCGCACCAGGTGCAAACATCAACTACAACACCGGTATTGCAATCTTCGAAGCAACACACGGTACTGCTCCTAAGTATGCTGGCCAGGATAAAGTAAACCCTAGTTCAGTAATCCTTTCTGGAGAAATGATGCTACGTTATATGGGTTGGGGCGAAGCTGCTGACCTGGTTATCAAAGGTATCAACGGGGCCATTGGCAGCAAGCGTGTAACTTATGACTTCGAGCGTTTGATGGATGGTGCTACCCTCCTAAAGTGTTCTGAGTTCGGTGATGAGATCATCTCGCACATGTAAGATAGCTTGGTAATCAATTCTTATTACCTCCAAATAAATACTCTACCCCTGGTTTTGCAATGGCAAGATCAGGGGTTTTTCTTTGCTTGGTTCTATCCTATTTTGCCTGGGAACTACCCGTCAATTGCAACGGTTAATCCAAATCTTGCTACTGAGTTATCACTTCTTATAAATCAGTTCAATTCTACTGTTCTGATCATGCTCCTGATCCGTACAACTAGAACAGTCCTCACAAGTAATGAGGGGGAAATTTTCGCCGCCCCCCTTAATTAATAATCTATCCTTTCCAACTCCCCTTCTCAAGAACCATCTTTGCATAATGTCGGCTTTCCTTTTAGTCACTGCATCATTATAGTCACTATTCCCTCGGCAGTCGGTATGGATCACCATTTCAAGAGAGACTGTGCTTGTACTCAAGTAAGCTAGTATCGTTTCAAGCCTTGTTCCTTGCTCATCGGTCATCAATGAGAATTTAAAAAAGGAAAAATCTGGAATGGTGAACGTCGGGTCCTTCTCTGAAAGCGTATTCAACTCTTGCAATAGTGTAGAATCAATGGTCTGGCTAGACAGATCAGTTACCGCAAAGCTTAGGATAAAGAGAACTGCTAACTCTTTCATCTTCATTATAATTACGTTGATCTTCTTAGAGAAACACAGAAAACAAGTAATAAACAAAGCCCCGAACACTGCCAAAGCAATGTTCGGGGCCGAGTATTAAGACCAACAGAAGCTCAGCAAAACCAAACTCCTGGCCTTATTTCAGTTATTAGTGCTGTACAACCACCTTCTCGATACGAGAACCTGCTTGTGCATCCAACTGGATGAAGTACGTACCCGCAGGTAGCGTGCTTACATCGTAGTTGTAGCGAGCTTGTTGTACACCATCAAACTCCTGCTGAATCAAGATACGTCCAGTCTGATCGTAGAAACGAACCAGTACATCTTGTGAATCTGGGAAGTCTAGATCTACATTGAAGTCTGAATCTGCAGGGTTAGGGAATACATTGATTTCGTAGTTGTCTGGCAACACAGTCAACGTCTCAGTGATCGCTGGCTGATCCAAGAATGGGTTGTCACCGATGTGCAGACGCACGATTGGCACAGAAGTACCACTGAAACCACCTGAGAAGAACAATGGCTCTTCAGCAGTTAGGTCTACAACGTCTGAGTACTGCTCGACAGCTACAGAGTCAGTGATGAAGTTGTTAGCACCGTAGTTGTAATCTTCACTAGCAGAAATCGCCAACTGGTCAGCCTCAACTGTACCAGAGTACTGCATTACAGCGAAGTAGTACTTACCAGATGTCAATTGGATACCTCCATCGTCCAATGCGTCGATATCGATTGGAATAGTAATCAATACTTCGTCTTCAGAACCGTCAAACTGATACTCATTGAAAGCAATTGGAGCAAAGTTATACTCTTCTCCATCAATACGACCGTCACCGTTCACATCACCGTCAGATTCGTACAATAGCATAGTTACACGGTCCAAACCGCCACCATTCACTACGTCACCGGCGTTGTCTACCATAAAGCTTACCCAACGTGCATACCAGTTCTCACCGTTTGGCACGTAATAGCTGTTACCAATATACCAAGAACGATCGTTAGTCAAGAAGATACCGCGAGTACGGCCAGTCTCCTTAGCAAACAAAGAATCGGTAACTTCGAAAGCGAAGCTCAAGGTATCGTTATTGGTCACTACATCCATAGAGTCGTGGAAGATCGTGTACTGACCGCTGTAGGTACCCAATGAAGACTCATCAGATGGCAAGTCTAGTGGCATAGTAGTATCGAAGAAGTCGTTCTCCGCCAAAGAATCAGGAGGCAAGTTGCCATACTGCTTGGTCATGTTGTATACTTCCTCGTCTGGATCCTTGTTGATCGTCAAGTTCAACTGAACGTTCTCAGCTTCCAAACCACCGTTGTTCTGGATATCAGCCATGAAGTACTGAGGCTGTAGCTGTGACCAAGGCGTGTTTACGTTATCAGGAATAGCGAAGAAGTTCAAGTTAGCCTGAACGTCATAACCGATACGCTCCTGGATGCTGATGTCATCAATACCCATGAAGTAGTAGTCAGTAGCGAAAGTGATCTTGATACGAATTTCGTCCGCACCGCTCGTGTAAACGGCTGGAATTGGCACCGTCTGACGGTTGCTACGGAAAGTATTCGTTGGGAAGTTCGGGTTCAAGTCCACTGCAGGACTCCAAGTAGCACCGTCGTCAGTACTAACAGCAAATGCAGTCTTGAAACCATCAGGAGCTTCTGTTGGTGTGTTCAAGAACGCGAAGTATTGCGTTACAGATAAAGAAAGTGCACGATCAGCAGCTGAGATGTCAATCGGAGGAGAGATCAACTCAGAAGCATAGTGTGGGTATGGTGGTGCATTAGGGCTAGGAACCAAAGAACCGTCGCCTTCAAACATGTTGAAGATGTTACGCATCACCATTGTACCATTGGTACGAGTCTCAGAGTCAACGAAACGAGTACCAGGTGCTTCAAAACCGAATACACCAGAAGTAAGGTTACCGTTCGGGCTCCATACCCACTGGGTACCACATTCAGTGCTCTTAACGTAAGTGAACACATACTCATCACCAGCACCATCGATGATAGTGTAAGTCAAGGTGTTGCCACCATCAGTTAGAACAACTGTTGGGTTACCTCTACCTGTGTGTAGATCTACAAAAGATTCAACTCCGGTTACTTGAGCAACAGTTGCCCATTCTACGATACCGATAGCAGAAGCCTCAGAAAAGAAAAGGCCATCCGCCAAAGACGTAGCTGCATTCAAAGAAGAAACAAGTGTGTCTCCACTGAATTCGTACGTTCCGTAAGCAGTAGCATAAACAGAACCATCATCAGAATCCAATGAGAACTGGTATTCTGTATTGTTGATGATACTCATCTGTGCAGACAAACCGGTGTAATCCAGCGCCATGCCATTCATAGTACCACCAGTCAAGTTCCAAGTACCAAACTCTGGTCCAGAGATGTTACCATATGTAGCACCTGCGTTAGAACCACAGATTAGTGGATTAGCTGACCATCCCTGATAACCACGGGAGAAGTCCTCTGTCCAAATTACGTCCTGAGCAGTCAGGGAACCAGCAACTGCTAGCAGAACAAGTGTTAGTAAACGTTGCAACATGAATTGAATATTTAGTTAAGTGTAAGTATGTAGAATTGATTAAAGGCGTGTAAAGATAATAGGCAAGATCAATGTGCCTACATTATTCTTTGGCTGTTATCAGACAATAGTCTGTTAATCCCTACTAGGATGACAGGAATTACCAATAACCCCTACTTTAAGTAGTGGAACAAGAAACAATCTCTGATTAGATGATAGTTGGAATGACAATGGTTACGGGCGTAAATCAACAATGTACAACTTGAGGTTAGACCTAAAGGTTTAACCTAAGCTGAAAAAGAAGTCCCGCAGCCACAAGATTCCTTGGCATTCGGGTTATTGAAGGTGAATCCGCGGTTATTTAAACCATCCAGCCAATCAATTTCCATGCCCAACAGATAGATGGCATGAGCTTTCTGGATGAATACCCTCAGTCCTTCAATTTCGAACTCCTCGTCTTTGTCTTTTTGTACGTCAAAACCCAACACGTAAGAAAAGCCTGAGCAACCGCCTCCTTTTACACCGACACGTAGGCCGTGGTCAGCCGGAACATTTTGTCGTTGCCGAATCCGATGCAATTGTTTTACAGCGCCTGCTGTCAAGGTGATGGGATCAATAGCTGTTTTCACTGTACTCATACAATTATTGTCGCTGTTTTTGCTGTGATAAAGGTACAAATCCAAAACACATTATCCTCCCACATAGTTGGCAAAAGAAGATTTTTTTGACAGCTATCTCAGATAAATGAGGGGCAGAGGCTGGGATTTCTAGGTTGAGCTGTTACTTTTACCGCGCATTCTCATTATGCAGTTCAACTAACCTGTGATTCATGACTGTATTCCTGGAAATCCTCAAAATTGCTATCCCAACTATCGTTGTGGCTCTTACGGCCTTCTTCATCGTACGGGAAATGATGCGCCGTCAAATCCAAATGCACAGCCAGTATTTGCATGGCCAACGGCAAAGCAACACCATGCCGTTGCGTATGCAGGCTTATGAACGACTCTCTCTGTTCACTGAGCGTTTATCACTACCAGGTTTGCTCATGCGCACTTTCAATGAGGAAATGACAGCCACTACCCTACGGCTTACCATGCTCTTAAATATTCAGCAAGAATTCGAACACAACATAACGCAGCAAGTTTACGTATCAGATCAGCTTTGGAAAATCGTCGAAGCTACACGAGATGATCTGATCGAGTTCATCACTGTAGTAAGTGAGAAAGTGCCCAAAGATGCTCCTGCTCGACAGTTGCGAGATGCCCTAATCGGCTATCAACAACAACGAGAAAGTGATCCAATTGCTACCGCGCAAATGGCGATAAGAAAAGAAGCCACTTCTCTATTTTAGCAGCCTAACCATTCAAAGCTCAACCAATAAAACCAGCAGCACATGTTTTCTCCTAATGCCTACGCCGACCGCCGTAAAGCCCTTATGAGCATGATGGAAAGTGATGGTATCGTCGTCATCTTCGGCAATGAATACAGCCCGATGAACTACGAGGATAACATCTACCCTTTCCGACAGGATAGTAACTTCCTCTACTTCGCCGGAATCAATGATGCACACCACCTCATGATCATTGATTTGAATGAAGGCAACAGCAAGCTCTTTGGCAATGATCGTAGTCTAGATCATATTGTTTGGATGGGCGAAGCTACAAGCATGGCTGAAAAGAGTACAGCGATTAACGCAGATGCTTTTGCTGACTATCAGGAGGGGCTTAATGAGATACGATCGGCAGCTCACCGTGGTATTCCTATTCACTACTTACCGCCGTATCGCCATGATCGCGCGATTATATTGGCCGACTGCTTAGGTAAATCGGTAGCGGAGGCACAGCAAGGTTACTCAGAGGAGCTTTGCAAAGCAGTTATCCGGCTCCGTTCTATCAAGTCTGATGCCGAAATCAAAGAAATGGAGATCGCAGTAAATACCACTCGCGACATGCACCATGCTGCCATGGAAGCACTTGCAGCTGGGCAGTTAGAAGCAGACACAGCAGGACTGGTAGAAGGTATTGCAATCAGAGGTCAAGGTCGACTTGCCTACCCTTGCATTGCAACGGTAAACGGCGAAATCCTCCACAATCACCATCATCACAACCTGACACAAGAGGGACAGTTGTTTTTGCTGGATGCCGGTGCCTCATCCCCTAGTCAATATGCAGGAGATATCACCCGTACCTTTCCGGTTAGCACCAAGTTTACCGACTTCCAAAAGGACATCTATCAGGTCGTCCTCGATTCTCAGATGGCGGCAATTGCGAAACTCCGTCCGGGGTACCGATTCCTCGAAGCTCACCTGACATCAGCCAAAGTGATTGCCAGTGGATTGAAAGATCTCGGCCTCATGAAAGGCAATGTGGATGAAGCAGTCGCTGCCGGAGCCCATGCCCTATTCTTCCCTCATGGCCTTGGACATATGATTGGTCTGGACGTACATGACATGGAAGACCTCAATGAGGACTGGGTAGGATACAACGATGAGGTGCAGCGATCGGATCAATTTGGTCTACGTTCACTACGCCTTGGAAAAGAGCTAGAGGCAGGTCATGTCTTGACGGTGGAGCCTGGTCTGTATTTCATTCCCGCACTGATTGAAGGTTGGGCTGCAGAACAGAAACATGCTGAATTCATCAACTACGAAGCGGTGAAACAGCATATCGACTTTGGAGGAATTCGTATTGAAGACAATATCGCAATCACCCAAAACGGCTACCGTATTCTTGGTGATCCGATTGCCAAGAAAATCGCAGAAGTGGAGCAACTCCGTCAAGGATAGTGATTAGCTAACTTGTGCTAACCAAGCACATGCCTGGCCAATGACTTCTTTTTGCATAGCATTCGCCAAAAACATCCAGCGACCTGCATCTAGATGACTACCGTTTGCAAGCGGGATTAATCGGATTTGGTTTGTATCTGCAACCTCCGAATAAGCTTGCTTGAACCGTAAGGCTAGATCGAACGGCGCCATACCATCTTTCTTTCCATGGATGAGCAAAAATGGGGGTGCTTCCGCATGTACATGCGAAATGGGATTTGCGTTTACAAATAGCCTGGATGCAGGATTGCCAGCGAGCATTCTGACAACCGGATTATAGCGCATGGGTTGTAAATCCAACACACCTCCAGCACAGATCACACCCGCGACTTTGTGATTGGTCCATCCAGCTTGTGACAATATAGATTTGTCGAGCCCGACGATACTTGCGAGATGCCCTCCGGCAGACATGCCAAGAAGAATTACTGGCAGAGGTTCTCTATCGCTTGACTCTTCGTCCCACCATTTGCGAATACTTGCTAAAGCAGCGATAGTATCAGCGCGAATGCTGCTAAACTGATAAAGCGGTAAGCGCCGATAACTGGGAATAATAACGCCATATCCTGCCTTTAGCCATGGCTGTGCTGTAACGGAGAACTGTTCTGGCGTCCCAAATTGCCAACCTCCCCCGTGCCAATAAATAACCCAAGCTCTAATTGGGACATTTGGTCTCAAAACGAGGCTATACTGCCGGCTGTGGGGGCCGAACGGAATTCTGGAGCACTGATGAGGTTCTAACTTAACACCGGCAACTTGATTTAAGTACACAGGTAAATGCAAGAGTTCATGGAGTAAGGTGCCGCGCCACATAGAATAATTTGTATTTTTCGCCTTCCCGTACAAAACGCAGTCCTCGTGTCTTTTTGTTTATCAAACATCAAGAATTTATTCTTTGTGAGCCTTTTGGTGTTACTGCTCTGCAATGAAACCCATTCGCAGACAGCTGCTCAGGTGGTTGATCGAGGTATCGAACTGGTGAATAAAGAACAGGATGTAGCTGCGGAGCGGATTCTTCGCCAGGGAGTAGCAATTGCTCAAGAAGGTCGAGATCACTACGAAGAGTCGAGAGCCCTGCTATGGCTTAGCGAATGTGCTTTTCTACGTCGAGACTATGAGGCAACCCGCCAACTAAACGAAGAAGCTAGAGAATTAGCTGACCAGCACCTCCAGACGGATACTATTTCCTTCTACTTCACTATTCTCCAAAACCTCGGAGTCTGCAACAGCTACCTTGGGCGCTTAGACTTACAACGCTATTATTACCGAACAGCATTAGACTTCCAACGAAAGAACTTTCCCCGCGACGCCAGTATGCGTGCAGATGCTTTGTCCAATCTTTCCGCTGCATACTATCGAACCTTTATGCTGGATAGCGCCCTGTTTTGGTTTGATAGTACACTTACCATCGCTACGGAAGATCAAATGCCTAGATTACGTTCTATTATCCTTCTAAACAAAGGCAAAATACATGCCTATTTGCGGGATTTTGATCGAGCAATCCGACATCAGGAGGAAGCCCTACGACTGAGCAAAACGGCAAATGATCAAATACTTGGTTTGAGCCATCTCTCTGATTATTTGCAGCAAGCAGGATATCCTCAACAAGCACTTCGGCATCTTGATAGCGCCAGGACCTTAGTGCGGCTAGAGAACAAATCAGACCAGCAGTACTATAGCTTAGTAGAATTAAAAGCTTGTCAGTTATATCAAGCCCTAGGTGATACCATTCGCTTCAGGGAAACGCTGCAATCCTTACTGTGGTATCTTGCCCCTAAGGGAGAAAATTTCCTTGCTGACCGAACTAGAGCCGTCCAATTGTATGCCCGTGATCTTTTGGACCAGGGCAAATACAAAGAGGCCAGGCAGCAGGCAGAGCTAACGCTTGCCTTTACTGACCGGCAGGAGCATCCAGAACTACTTGTCCAAACCTATCAATTGATTGCCGAAGCACTAGCGGTCCAAGGGCAGTATCGAGAAAGTCTCCTCTGGATTCAGCAAGGGCTCATGGCAACAACCCCTGGCTTTGCTTCTGATGATATTGCAGCAAATCCTGCCGTAACAGATATTCAGACGCTAGAATATGGCCTGCCGTTAATGGAGGCAAAAATCCGATATTCCAGACTTTGGTTTGAAGCAGACCAAAATCCACAGCACTTGCTCACAGCAGTCGCTACACAGGCTACAGCTGATAGTCTTTTATTAGAGACCAGACGAGGTATGCGAAGCGATATCTCCCGCCGAATATTGTCTGAACAACTAAACTCCTTTCAGCGTGAATCCATGCTTCTCTACTACCACTTGTACACGGCCCAGCAAGACATCAAGTGGTTGGAGTCCGCCTTTCATTTCTCAGAACGAAGTCGGTCTTTGTTAATCGCAGAAAACCTTGCCAGTAGAGCGGCAATGCGTTCGATTATTCCTGAGGAATGGCAACAAAAAGAGCAGCGCTTGACGGAACGTCTACAGTTCCTCCGTTTACAACTTGCTCAGACCGGTAGTGCAGCCGAACAACAATTAAAACAGCAGGAGTTGTTCGAAACCGTTCAAGTCTGGGAAAGGCTATTGAAGGATCTGGAGTCACGCTTTCCCAGATACCATGAATTGAAATACGAACTCCCTTTCGCCACGCTTCAAGATGTTCAGGAAAAAGTCCTGGAAGAGGACGAACTCATGCTGAGTTTCACAGACCTAGATCAACAAGTGTTGTGTATTGGGATATCTCGCGACACCGTGTTTTTTCAGCTTCTGCAAATGCCAGAAAAACTATCAGCCTTCGTCCCAAGTCTGCGAAATAAGCTTCTTAATCGTTCTGCAGACTACTACGAGCAAGCCCATCAGTTTTACCAAGCGGTCCTTGCCCCAATGGAAAATCATTGGTCAAACAAGCAACTGGTATTGATTCCTGATGGACAGTTATGGTACGTGCCATTTAATGCCTTGCCGACTCGTAATGGTGGACGCTGGGCAAATCAGCAATCTTTTTTAATTGAGAACACGAATGTTCGATGGCTATATGCTGCCCACCGGGCGCTACCCACATCTGGCACGACAGAACATAAGGTTAATTGGCTTGGTATCGCTCCTTTCGGATCAGCCATAAGAGGTGGTAGTTCTGAATCACTCTTACTTAGCCAGCTCCCAGGTAGCCTGACTGAAGTCAAACGGATTGCTGAGATCATGGGTAATCATCGTGTAAAAACGAATATCAACGAAGCGGCAAGTGAAGCCTTCTTTCGCCAACAAGCGCCCTTTGCTCAGGTGTTGCACCTTTCTACCCACGCCACCAGTAACGAATCGGAACCACTGTTGTCTAGCATATTTTTCAGAGATGCCAGTTCACCGTACAGCAAAGTAGAGCCTTTGTACGCCGCCGAATTGGCAACCATGACTATACCTGCGGAGCTTGTCGTTTTGAGTGCTTGTGAAACACAGACTGGCCAGTTGCAAGGTGGAGAAGGAATTGCCGGATGGGCACAGTCTTTTGCTCTAGCTGGTGCACAAGGACTACTCGCCAGCTCGTGGACGGTAAATGACGCTACCGGTCCAGCTCTTATGCAACGTTTCTATCGGGAACTAGAAGGGAATGCTAATAAATCAGCGGCCTATGGGACTGCTCAGCGCGAGTACATCAAGAATAGCGATGCGCTGGCACTCCACCCCTATTACTGGGCAGGCTTTATTTATATCGGTAATAATGATACGCTAAACTGGAAGAATTCTGAAAACGAGTCCAGCAGTATTTCAACTGCTAGCCTGTTGTTTATCGTACTATTGCTGGTTGCTCTATTTTTAATTGCCAAGGCCTACCCCATCTTCAGACAACAATAGCAAGAGCTCTTGAGCATCCGGCAAAATTGGAGAGACCGGATCAGCAATCTGCTTCAAGCTCTGTTCGGCTTTGGCTTTGTCTCCCGTCCTAATGTACGCCCAGGCCAAGTACCATTGCGCCAAATCACGATAGTATTGGTCCAACTGAGCATCACGGAGGAATGACTCTAAAGTAAAGATCGCCTTGGTAGGATCAAATTGAAGTTCAGAATGCCCGAGGTATAGATATGTTTCTGGTCGGGGTTGTTGCTCAAGGTTTAGGTACGAACGAAAATCTGCCGCTGCAGTTTCATACGCCTGGTTCAAATAGGCCGCTGTAGCTGTCTCTAGTTTGGCTTGTGCAACTTCTCCATGGTTGCGATTAGGAGCAAGTACTGTTGTAGCTAAAGGCTTATTGGGTGCGATTTGCCAGCTACCATCTGTTGTCCAATTTGAACTACTTTCTTGCCCTGTGAAGAGATAACCACCTGCCAAACCCAGTACAAGGATGATGGAGGCCGCGATCGATAATAGACGACGTATACTAGTTGATTTTGCTTTAGCTGGGAATTTTGAATCAAGTTTTTTCTTGAATTTCTCCGCAGCAGCATCAGCATCAGCCGTGCTATCAAAGAGGTCAAATCCTCTTGCCGCATGGTGATCCATGGGGTGATCTGGGTTCGGTCTTTTCTTTTTGTCCATAGAGGTAATGCTCTATGATCAACCGTATGGTTGACCCCTTAAGTCGGTTAAATTAATCTGTTCTTCAGGTTACGTCGACCATTTTGAATGGCTGATCGCACCTCATCTACACTCATATTTAAACGTGAGGCAATCTCTTTGTAGCGTTCACCCCGCCAATAAAAGGCAATCAGACACTGCTGTTGTGATGTATTTAATTGTTGCAGCTCCTGATCGAGGCGATTAAAGAGATGTTCTTCTTCAAGATAAAGAGCATCGGACTCCGGTTTTTGCACAACTGGTTCAGCAAAATTTTTCTGCCAGTCCTTGCTAATCTCAATAAGTCGTTGATTCTCTTTTAGTTTGCGAAAGCAATAATTTCTAGCAACAATGAAAATCCAGTCTTTGAAACTCTTAATTTCCGTCTTGGGCTGAAGTTTTCGAACAACTAATTCGCACACCTCCATTGCGGCATCCTCCGTATCTGTCTCATTACGGAGATAGTAGTGGCAGGTACCATAAATTTTATCGGAATAGCGCCGTAGAAGTAAGCCTAGGACAAAGCGATCTCCCGTCTGCTGGTAGCGCAACAGCAGATTCTCATCACTTTCTTCTTCTCGCTTTTTCAGAATCCTAAACATAATGAACACCTAATCTGACAGAACAGGGAGCTGGTGCACAAGTAGATATTAGTTGCTATGGACGGGCGTAGAATGTAATCTTAACCAGGTAAGATTAATAGTCAATATTGGGCCGCATAAAGATGTAAAAAAATGCGGAGCTCAGCTAAACTTTTGGGAAACAGTTTAGTCGACACTAAAGAATGCTTTTCATGCCGATCCAACTAACGTGAAGGATTCCACTTTCGTAGCTGTTGCAAGCTAGCGCGAATATCTTTTGGGGGATCTACCGTGTAAACTATTTGATCACCGGTATCGGGATGCTGAAGCCCTAAGGAGGTAGCATGTAGCGCAGTTCTGGCTAGCAATGGTCGTTCTTCCTTTTCCTTTCCCAAACGATACTTACGACCTTTGATTGTCGAAAGCAGTAGGCTCGATCGGCGGCTGTATAAAGGGTCCGCTACCACCGAGTGGCCAATTGATTGCATGTGTACCCGAATCTGGTGGGTACGGCCGCTCTGGATCTCCACTGAAACCCAGGTGTAGTCTGCGAACCTTTCAACTACTTGAAATTTTGTAAAGGCCATCAAACCTCCTTTACTGGCCACCATCATCTTTCCTGGCCGTCGGGGATCTTCTTGTAAAGGGGAGTCAATTTCTCCCTCGTCTGCAGATACTACGCCTTCAGTAAGCGCCAAGTATTTCTTTTCTGGTTGATGCTCAGAGAATTGGGTGGACAGTGCGCGATGTGCCTCTTTAGTGCGGGCAAAACACATAATCCCACTGGTATCTCGATCTAGGCGATGAACAGCGTAAATCTCACCGTATTGCTGGCGCAGCAGATGTTTTGCATTTACTAGCTTCCCATCAAAACGGTCAGGGACACTAAGCATACCCGCCGGCTTGTTGATCAAAACCAGGGCCGAGTCTTCGTGAATGATTTCTAGCTTGAGCTTATTTCTCATACCTACGGTTTGCCACTAAGGCACTAAAATCATGAATCTTCTTGCCATAGTAGGCCCAAACGACGCTACCTTGGAAGATGCCAGACTTATTGAAAGGCCCAATTGAGTGCTCTGCAATAAGGCGGTTAATTTGAGATTTCCGACGCCACCAATAACGAAGGCGAGGAAAGAAATGCCAATGTGCACGCACTATGGCTCCGATATGACGATACTTTCCTTGGGTAAGGAATAGTATTCCAGCCATTCCGTCCATGATAAGTCTCAATGGCAACCACCATATCAACTTACGCATCGGTTCGTTCTTGAAGCTCGTGATCAGTGTATTGCGGAAATTGAGGTAGGTCTTGCGAACAGATTGATACTCTAATGTTCCACCACCTAAGTGATAAACCTCTGCCGCTGGAATAGCTTTGACTTGATAACCTGCTCGTTTCAAACGCCAACAAAGGTCAATCTCTTCAGCATGCGCAAAGTACTCTGGGTCGAATCCGCCAAAGGCATGGAACAAATCGGCCCGTACAAACATAGCAGCACCGGAAGCCCAGAATATTTCCTCCACTTCATCGTACTGCCCCTCGTCTTCTTCTACAGAGGCAAAAATCCGTCCACGGCAAAAGGGATAGCCTAGCCGATCAATCCACCCACCAGCGGCACCGGCATATTCAAAGGCACTAGGATTGAGCAATGCTTTAATCTTCGGTTGACAAGCCGCCAACTTAGGGTTGGATCGCATTTGATCTAAGCAGGGCTGAAGCCATCCTGGCACAACCTTTACATCGGAATTAAGCAGAACATAGTAAGCCGCTTCAATTTGCCGTAGGGCTTGATTATATCCCTCCGCGAAACCATAGTTTTCCGGTAGCGCCACAACTTCAACCTGAGGGAATTCTGCCTGAAGCACGGCAATAGAGTCATCGGTTGAGGCATTGTCTGCTACCACAACCCGGTGATCTGTTCCGTTCACAGAATCTATCACAGAAGGGAGATAAGTTCTCAAGTATTCCGCTCCATTATAATTGAGTATTACAAGGGCTGTAGAAGTATCGGAATTAGGCTCAACATTTGATTCGCTAGCTGAGGCTGACACCTGTAAGATTCCTCGGGCTGCTACCTCATCTTCATGAAGCCGTTGTTTCAAGGCTTCCATATCTTCAAACTGCTCGTCACCACGTATGAAGTCGATGAATTCTACAGTCAGAACTTCATCGTACAGATCGCCTGAGAAATCAAAAATATTGACCTCAATAGCACGTTCATCGACTCCCTTAATACTCGGGCGATTACCGATGTACAGCATTCCTCCAAACTCCTGCTCCTTCCAATACACCTTCACGGCATAGATTCCATCAGCAGGAATAAGCTTGTGTGCATCTTCTGGCTTTAGATTTGCAGTAGGATATCCCAGTTCGGTACCGAGGTGTTGCCCATGTATCACCGTGCCCCTTAGCTGGTAAGGATGATTCAACCAACGATTGGCATTACTAATTTCACCAGCTAATAGTGCATTGCGAATCTTAGTAGAACTCACAGCAATGTTATCAACCTCCTGCTGTTCAATCTCGATCAGCTCAAATCCTTCCTTCTCACTGTACCAACGCAAGTACTCAATGTTACCTTGACGATTCAAACCAAAACGGTGATCGTAGCCGATAACTATAGTTTGAGGTTGAAAAGTTCCGAGGAGAAAACGTTGGATGTACTCATCCGCACTCTGTTGTGAAAACGCCACCGTGAAGGGTACAACTACTACATTGTCAACTCCAAATCGTTCGAATAGCGCCACCTTTTCATCGATAGACGTCAGCAACTGCAGACTCTTGTCCTTTGGGTAGATGACCTGACGGGGATGCGGATGAAAGGTAATAACGATACTCTCTCCACCATGCTGCCGGGCCAAGCGATTGATGCGAGCTAGAAGTTGTTGGTGACCAGAATGGACACCGTCAAAAGAGCCGATAGTGAGAACTGCTCGTTTGAACTTCGGCAGATCTTCCAACTGGTAAAATACTCTCATGGCGGTGCAAATGTAAAAGAATTTTCCGTAGCCGAAAGTTCCTCTCGGCAGAATTACGAAAGCGTTTCTAGAGGCGGTCCAGCAACCAAGATATTAGGCGCTTCTCCCGGATAATAATAGACATGTCACCAGCCATATCCTGCCCTACTTCAAGGCTATGTCCTTTGCTAGTGATTAAGCCATTAGGAAAACGCACCTCTATTGGAAGTTTGTCTTGTTGAGTTGGAATTTTACTCTTAAATGTCACTATTCCCTCCACTGCTCCATATTGCTGGGCAGGGAAGCTGTAAAAATCTATGATGACCCGTTGCCCTTCGGCTACCTGGCCGGATTCGTCCAGATCTAGTTCCGTCTTTCCAATCAAACTGGATAAAGAGGCAGGAATGACAACCGCTACTCGATCCCCTGCTTGTACATACTGGCGCTCCTGCACGTCGTCAAGAATAACGACACCATCAATGGAGGCTACCAGCAAGTTGTTGCGTCGCCACTGATTTACCGCTGTTTTCAACTGGTCAAAAGTCTCGCGTAATCCTTCCGTAGCGATGGCTGCACTCGTCTCAGAAATAGTTGCAGTACGTTCCAACTGCTTACGCAGTAAACGAATATTCGATTGGCGAGCTTTGATATTCGTATCGATATCCTGCAGGTTTCGCTCTGCTTCCAACTTGAGTCTTTCCGCTTCGCGTACTCTACTGTAATCGCCCAAGAGACCTTGTTGCTGCAGGTTGCGTACGCGGAAGAGTTCTTGCTCGCGACTTTGCAATAAATCAGCGGTGATATTTCTAGTACGAGTATCTTGCCGAATAGCCCGTTCTTCTTGACGAATCTCTTGACGAATCTCGTCGATCGACATCTGGCTAATTCGCCCTTCACGCAGCTTCATTGCCTCTTGCTGCTGATCGTTAAATTTATAGACTTCATTTTTAAGGGCACCGAGAATCAGGTCAGAGGGAATACTGAAATTGAGTAAGGCGGAATCATTTTCCAGTGGAACTCGACTGAGGAGGTCATCGAGATAATGTACATCAGAAAACTCGGCAAGTGATTTGAAGACCACAAGGGTTTGGCCAGCGGCAACCGTATCTTCAGATTTAACAAGGATGTTACTGATATAACCTGCCTGGGGCGCCACCACTTCTTCTGCAGGTTGTTCTCGTTTGATCTTGATCGTAGTATTAACCGTCTCTGGATATGGCAACCAATACAACAACCAGACGACAACAATCAAGAGCATAAGGACAAATAGTAAGCCCCAGCGAATCAGCCAAGGTGGCGGGGTACCCAGGATTTCCTGGACCTCTTCACTACGCAACTCAATATCATCCGCCATATTTCATCCTATTTGGTCCCTTGGTTTTACTAAGCGCCCAGCTCAATTTGATTGCGTACCAATTGATAGTAAGCACCGCGCGCATAGTACAACTCATCGTGGGTTCCTTGCTCAACGACCTCACCTGATTCCATTACAATAATGCGATCCGCTAGGCGGACAGTATTGAGTCGGTGAGCTACAATAATCATCGTTCGTTCTGGGAAGCGCTCCGCAAGATTCTCCATAATGAGCATCTCATTAAAGGCATCGAGCGCAGAGGTAGCCTCATCAAAGAAGTAATAATCCGGGTCCTTATACACCGCTCTTGCAATAAGTAAACGCTGACGTTCACCTGTACTAAGCCCAAGGCCATCCTTACCAACCTTTGTGCTATAACCTAATGGTAGGCCTTCAATAAATGATTGGATATTGGCCACTTTCACCGCCCGTAGAAGTCGGCGCTTATCAATAACCTCTTCTCCAAGAGCGATATTTCTAGCTATAGTATCATTGAAAATGTAGGCATCTTGTAAAACGGCACCACAGCGTTCCCGCCAAAAGCGGTTCTGTAGGTTTTCCAACTTCACTTCACCCAATCGTACGGCACCTTCAACAGGTTGATATACGTTCAGAAGTAGTTTGAGCAGAGTGCTCTTACCACTACCACTTGTACCCACAATTACCGTCGTCTCTCCTTTACGGATTTTCAAATCTATACCGTTGAGGACTAATGGTGAATTCGGGCCATTATACTGGAAGTAAACATCCTCAAAGCTAATATTACCAGTCTCTGGCAACATACCGATCTTATGGGAAGGATCCTCCTCGTTAGCCTTTGTATGAATCTCGTTCATACGCTCCAAACTGATTTTTGCCTCGCGTAAGGAACGGATAAACTCTACGAATTGTCGGATTGGTGCATTCAACTGAGCAACTACGTACATGATCGCTACGAGCATACCCAAGGTCATACTGCCCTCAACAACCGCATTAGCCACGAAGAATAAAATCAAGAGGTTCTTGCCCTCATTGATTAGATCTCCTCCTGTGCGTTGAATCTGAGCATAGACAGCTCCTCCGAGCTCTGTACGAATAAGAGCCGCTTGTGTACGTTCCCAGGACCAACGCTTAGACTTTTCAGCGTTATGCAGTTTGATATCCTGCATGCCATCCACTAGCTCAATGAGTTTACTCTGATTATCAGCGTATTGATCAAAGCTTTTATAGTCAATAGCATCCTGCCTAACCTGGAACAGGTATACCCAGGTTAGATTAAGAATAGTCCCAATCAAGAAAACCGTCAAAACCCATCCACTCCAGAAGAAGAGTAGAAGAGAAAAGGCAATGAAATTGAAAAGCGATAGGACCGACATCAAGGTGGTCGAAGTCAAGAATCGCTGAATGCGTTCGTGATCGGCAATGCGTTGAAGTAAATCACCGGTCAAACGATTATCAAAATAGCGCAGCGGTAGGCGAACCAATTTCTGCAAGAAGTCAGAAAGGATCTTAACATTGACTCGCACACCGAGGTGAATAATGATCCACCGTCGAAACACTTCCACCACTACCTGAGCCATGAAGAGTAAGACTAGACCCACGATCATCATCGTGATAAAGTCCGGCTCCACGTGACCTATTCCAATATCCACTAAGGACTTAAGTAAGAAAGGCGTGGCAATTTGTAGAATACCTGCAACAAAAATCCCTACCACCAGCTGAATCAGCAGGCCGGATTCTTGTCGGAAGTAAGACCACACATAACTCCAACGAGAGCGGTCCATCCCCTCTCCTTCCCTATCGTAAAATTCGGGTGTGGGCTCCAGTACCAAGATTACGCCTTCTCGGCCATCGTGGCTCCAGCCTTCCATGAACTCTTCCGGAGTAAGCGTGTACTTTCCTTCAGCGGGGTCTGCTACCCAAACCTTGTCTGGCTTGATATCATGGACAACCACAAAGTGATCATCTTCCCAGTGAGCAATAAATGGAAGTGGGATGTCATCGTGCAAACGGTCGAACTCAACGCTGACGGCTAGCGTCTGCATTCCAATGGTCTCCGCAGCGTCGCTAATCTCCAGTAATGAGACACCTTGCCGCCCCATATGGGTAAGCTCTCGCAAATACTCCAGCGAGTAATAGCGATTATAGTGTCGAGCAATCATACGGAGGCATGTCGCTCCGCAGTCCATACGCTCTAACTGGTGAAAAAAAGGAAAATTTTTAGCCATAAACCTGCTGTGGGAGACAATTGGGTCGCGATATTAAGACTAACTTATTGGTTAAGCGTCACTTATCAAACAAATTTAGTTTATTTTATGTGATAAATCAATATATACTTGCCCTAATGTAAGCTAAGTGGTGCAAGTGAGCGGCAAAGCCCGTGGCAAAAAAGCAGAAAAACTGTTTCTTTGCAGCGTGATGCACAACACTTTCATATCAGTTATTGGTCTGATTCACCAGCGGGCGGACCTAGAACGATTGACCACATATCTAGAAGGCCTTTATCGCACACTGGGCGATCACTTCAGTGATTATGAGATTATTCTGGTAAACAACGTACCGGAATGGCAAATCGATGAGCATATCAAGCCATTGCCTCCCGCACTGAAGAAACAGATCTACCTCATCCGGCTATCCTCAAGGACGAATAAGAACCATGCTATCTTGGCTGGCCTTGATCGTGCCAATGGCGACTACTCCGTCATTCTCGAAACGATCTTCGCAGAGACTCCAGAGAAAGTACTTGAACTCTACCAGAAAAGTCAAGAAGGTTTTGATGTTGTGTATCTGCAAGCAGAAAAGCGTGAAAGTCCGTTGCGTTTCCGCTGGTTGTACCGAGTATTCTACTTCATTCTAAAAAGATATTCTCAACTAGAAGTAGACGAAAAATCGCATAACAGTCGAATAATCTCCCGTCGTGCATTGAACTCATTGTTGCGCCTACGCGAGAACCTGCGCTATATGAAAGCCATCTACAGTATAGTAGGATACCGAACGGCCAGCATCCCAACCAGCAAGGCCTTACCTGATGATGATGATTTTGGAGAACGTTTCAAAACTTCTCTCGTTGCTATCACATCTTACACCACCTTCTTGAGGTCAAGTATGTTGTGGATCTTTATTGGCTCCTTCTTATTCCTGCTGTTTGTCATTACCAACGCGCTGAAGGTTAAGTTTACCGAGACCGACTTGCTAGGTAACGCAGCAGTAGCTGACTCCGGCTGGACGTTCCTCGTGATACTCATAGCTATCTTCTTTGCCGTCACCACCCTGAATCTGTATTTGATGTCTATCTATTTATCCAACATCTATACAGAGATCAAGCAACGGCCACCGTATATCATCGAGTCAACACGGCGATTTTAGAAGGCAGAAGAGTTTTTTTGTAAGTACAAAAACAGTCCTATTGGCAGCAACCAGGCAATGCACTTGCACTGAACTAATGATCATTGTACTTGTTATCTGGCCAGCTCTCTCGTACAATAATTACCTTAGTCATTTTCATAATGCCTGTATTCTATGAGAGTATTAGTTTTCCTCTTCGCCCTAATTGGTCCACTATTTCTAATCCACGCCCAAGAGGCTTATTGGCCAGAACGCAATGCGGCATGGGCTGAACTTCCCGATCAATATTTCAACGAGATCGATACGGAAGCCTTGTCAAAGGCCGTCCAATTCGCGCAAGACAATGAATACAAAGGAGAGCGAGACCTTCGAATCGCAATCTTGAAAGGATTTGCTCGTGAGCCTTATCACTATCTGGCAGGTCCGGTGAAAGAACGCGGCGGTCCCGCAGGGATGATATTGAAGAATGGTTATGTAGTCGCTCAATGGGGTGATACCAAGCGAGTAGACATGACTTTTAGCGTCACTAAGAGCTACCTCTCAACGGTAGCTGGTTTAGCTTGGGATCAAAATTTGATTCCCGATCTGAAACAACCGGTTGGAGAAACCGTCTGGGATGGCACTTTTGAAGGTGAACACAATTCCAAAATTAACTGGGATCACCTACTAACGCAGTCTTCTGATTGGTCTGGTAGCCTCTTTGGTATGAAAGACTGGGCAGACCGCCCACCAAGAACAGGAGGCGTCGACGATTGGAAGTACCGTGAACTTCACGAGCCCGGAACTCACTATGAGTACAATGATGTGCGGGTGAACGTACTCGCCTACTCTTTGCTTCAAACCTGGCGCAAGCCGCTACCGATGGTACTTAAGGAACATATCATGGATCCAATTGGTGCAAGCTCAAGCTGGCGCTGGTTTGGTTATGATCACTCTTTCACCAACGTGGATGGTATTCAAATGCAGTCCGTTAGTGGCGGAGGTCACTCCGGAGGTGGTGTATTCATCAATACAGAAGACCACGCTCGTTTTGGCCTACTTTTCCTAAACCAGGGACGTTGGCAAAACCAGCAGTTGATTTCATCAGATTGGGTAGACATGGTTCAAGAACCTTCTACAGCAAATCCCAACTACGGATACATGTGGTGGCTCAACAAGGCTGGCACCGACCGTCACTGGGAGGGTGTACCAGAACACTTGTACTACGCCGCTGGATTTGGAGGCAACTACATCATTATTGACAAAGAGCAGGACCTGGTCATCGTAACGCGCTGGCTGCAGCCATCAGAGGCAGGAGCTTTTGTCAAATTGGTAATGGAAGCTTTCCAGGATTAACGAAGCTGCAATACCACTGCGGAATGGGCAGGCAACTTAATCTCACTGAGATTCTCAATTGTCGCACCATTCATGATGTTAACAGCACTGCCATAACCGGACATTTGATCAGCAAAACGCGCTGTAGAAAGCGTACTTTCTCCATCGTTAGAATTGTACGCGATCATCACTGTATTTTGCTGATCATACCGGAAGTAGGTATAGATACCAGCCTCCGGAATGTATTGAGTAAGTGCTCCACTTTGTAGGGCAGTTGTACGTTTTCTGAAGTTCGCCAATCGCTGCAGGCAGTCAAAGATCTCTTGCTCAAATTCTTCCCGGTCTTTCTCTTTGAATTTATCATCCTTATCCTTCGGAAAACCGCCTGGGAAATCTCGTCGGCCACCCTCTCCGAAAGCGCCACCACTTCCTACCATTCCAATTTCGGTACCGTAGTAAATCATAGGAATGCCGCGCATCGTTAGCAGCATAGCGAAAGCAGATTTCAGCTTAGTGACATCATTGCCTAAGGCTTCGAATATTCGACCAAGATCATGGTTGTCCAAGAAGAGCACATTCTCATACGGATCTTTGTAGAGGTAGTCTTGTGCTAAGACGTAGTACAAGCGACTTACACCGCTGGTCCAACCCTGTGGCTGGCTAAGCGCCTCTAGCAGCGCATAATACATCTGATAATCCGTAACACCCGGCAGGCTGCTTTCGTGTCGTCCTGCACGTGCCCCTTCCGTAAACCACGATTGGATACCGGTACCATGAACCCAGGTTTCAGCGAAGATGCCAATATCCGAATACTCTTGAAGCATTCTACGATTCCAGTCGCCCATGAACTCTTGGTCGCAATAAGCATAGGTATCAATCCGGAAGCCATCCTGGCCACTAAATTCCGTCCACCAAATGCTGTTCTGAATCAGGTAATTGGCCAGTTGTGGATGCTGCTGATTCAAGTCGGGCATGTGCTTATCAAACCAGCTTTCGGTCACTGCTACAAAGTCTGACTCTGCAGCGTAAGGATCCATGTGCACAGGCGCGCGATAAGATATTGGTCGAAGGCCATCCTCCCACTGATGAATCCAATTACGATCCGGAAGATCCTGGATAAACCAATGCTGGTCGCCAGTGTGGTTAAATATAACATCCATCACTACCTTAATTCCACGCTCGTGGGCCAACTGTACAAGCTGGGCATACTGCGCATTGTCGCCAAACCGGGCATCAATGGCATAATGGTCGGTCACCGCGTAACCATGGTAACTTTCGTAAGGTTGATCGTTTTCTAGTACTGGGTTCAGCCACAGCGCAGTAACGCCCATTGACTCTAGGTGATCAAGGTGCTCCATGACACCGATCAAGTCACCTCCATGCCGGAAAAACACGTTTTCCCGATCCACGCCCTGCTGTCGCATTCCATCCACGCTATCATTACCACGATCACCATTAGCAAAGCGGTCGGGCATAATGAGATAGATAAAATCTTCGGCAGTAACCCCTTGAGCTTTTGCCATTTGCTTATTTCTGGCCTTCAGTTCGTACGAGTACGACTTAGTCACTACCCCATCATCATTCGACAGCTCAATCTGCATGGTGCCGGGCTTAGTTCCTAGACCAATATCAACCAGCACAAAGAGATAATTAGGGTTTTCTAGTCTGGTGGTTTCCAAAATCTTTACTCCCGCATAGTCCACACTAGGATTCAGGTGATTGATAGACTGATCATAAATGAGAATCTCAAGTTGCCGTTCTTGCATACCAGTCCACCAAAATGGTGGTTCCATTCTTGCTGTAGAGAAATTAGCACCATCAGCTTGGCGATAGAAATAGGTACTCTCTTCTACTCCCTCAGGCAACTTTGAATGTTCCAATTCATCCTGTCCAAGCAAGGTGAAATTCGTGAGGGCGATAAGCGAAAGCAATAAGAAAAAACGCATAGTGATCTTATTTTGTATAACCAGTCAAGTATAGCCTCTAAATAACAAAAGATAGAGGACATGTGCTATCCTCTATCTTTTATTCTCTACCGGAAATCCGAAATGAATTCCTACTTACTTGTCCAATCTACAATTAATCGGTAATACCAAATTGTGCTTTTGTTGGCATGGTAAGCAGACTGGTGGCCTTGACAGCAATACGCTTCATATCATAGGTTCCAGTACCTGCCCAAGACATATAGTCCTGTAGCTGGGAAACGGCTTGCATTTCAAATTCCATATCGTAGCGGTCATCAACTGCATCGAAGTGGATCAGCTCTTTCGCGCCATCGTTATGGACAACCCAGCTACCGTAAGATAGGGTCTCTTCCCAATGGCCGTAGTTGAAGGTACCATCTGGTTTAAGATTCCACCAGCGGCCGCGATTCGGTTTATTTTGACTGTTGTCAGCGTGATTCACCCAAAACTCCGCAACCCAATACGGTGAGCGCAAAAGAAGCTGCACTTTTGGACTGTTGGTGTTTGGTTGAACAGCGGTCGCATAGCTCCCACCTTCCGCTTGCCCACCAGCAGTAGTAGGATTAGTAGGCTGCTGAGTGGTCGTGGGGTTATCACCCTCTACCTTTGGGTCACTAATACAACTACTCATAAGCAGCATAACTGCCGACAAAAGAATCGGTAATGTCAATAGTTTAGCCTTCATAGGAAATTTGTCAATTTTATGTTTATGAGATTATGTAATCTTTCTATCTGTCCTTTGCACGCGTTTCACCAGGCTGGCGAATTTCAACACCCTCTGACGATTTAGAATCTTTCACCATTGCCTTCACATCTTCCAACAGCTGCTGTGCATCGTACACGATTCCATCTTTGACGGTGTATCTTACTCCTTCAGTACGAACCACCTCATTGTTCTCATCCAGGCGAATCGCTCCCGTACCATAAAGTACTTTAAAATCAGCGATTGGATTTTCTGCAACAATCACAAAATCGGCTTTTTTGCCAACCTCTACTGTGCCGATTTCATCCTCCATTCCTAGTGCCTCTGCTCCGTATAATGTTGCTGAACGCACCACTTCCAGCGGATGAAATCCTGCCTCTCTAAGCAGTTCCAGTTCGCGAATGTAGGCAAAACCATACAACTGAAAGATAAACCCGGAATCGGAGCCTGTAGTTACACGTCCGCCACGGTTTTTGTATTCATTAACAAAAGTCATCCAAAGTCGATAATTCTCGCGCCAGGCCACCTCTTGCTCCGTACCCCATGCGTGCCAATAAGAGCCATGGCTAATACGACTTGGCTGATAGAACTTCCAAAGGCTCGGAAGGGTATACTCCTCATGCCACTCTGCCCGGCGGGCGCGCATGAGGTCGCGGTTAGCTTCGTAAATATTGAAGGTTGGGTCCAAAGTAAAGTCTAAAGCTAGAAGCTCTTCCATTACCGCGTTCCAGTGATCACTGTAGGGCGGTGCTGCTTGTTTCCACAAACGTCCGGCCTCCTCAAAGCGATTCTGCTCATTTTGGTAATTGTAATCTACCGGATAATCCTGAACTGTGCGATCTGCAAAGAGGGCCTCTGGTAGGCCGTACCAGTGCTCCATGGTCGTAAGTCCGGCATGAGCACTATTCACTACATTCCACCGACCTACGTCCATTTGCGCATGGTGACAAGCAGAACGTAGTCCTAGCTTTTTATTCTCATCCAGAGCAGCACCCATGATATCCGGGTTTGCACCAAAGAACTTAATTCCATCAGCTCCTTTCTCAGCGTTGGCACGTACCCATTCGCGTGCACCTTCAGGCGTATTGATTAAGTCGTAATTGCCCTGACCAAAAACAGTATAGGCCTCGATTCTCGGTGCTACAATCGTGTTCTGATTACTTCGCTCTTTATGCTCTAGCACCCAGTCCAAGCCATTGCCACAGGACGGGTCTCTAATGGTCGTAATGCCATGCCCCATCCACAACTTGAACACATATTCTGCATCTGCACCTTGGGCGCGACCACCGATATGCCCGTGCATATCCACGAATCCTGGCATCAGGTACATACCTTCTGCGTCGAGTTCATATCCTCCTTCTTTCAGTTGAGGTCGGCGATCCTGATTGATTGGCACCCCTGGGTTACCCACCACCTGAATTTTCACAATCCGATCATTCTCGACCACAATATCGATGGGTCCTCGTGGCGGGGCGCAGTTTCCGTTAATTAGTGTTACTCCACGGATAATGAGCTGGCTATAGGGGCCATCTCCCTCTCCTTCTGCTCGGTCAGGCGAAGCATCTACCTGGGACCAGGCTTGTTGGGAAAAAATTAGAAGCAGACAACTGACAATAAGTAATAATCTTCGCATGGTAACATCTTAGTGTTTACTAGGTAATAATACAGGAATTCATCTAACCATTTGGAAATCAGATACCAAATACTACACCTATGAATCGTTTAGCGTTTCTCTTAATCCTATTTTCAATTTTCACTGGCTGCAAAGACGAAGTTCGCCCCAGTGATTTTATCGGCGAATTTGAAGGCACTATCTATCGGGATAATCCTTATACACAAATTTTCACCTCCGAGTACGAATACACATTACAACTGACCACCGATACCTTGGAGAACTTCCAGATATTGATCCGTCGCAAAAACGGTACCTCAAGGACGCTATTGGTTAGCTTCATTAACCTAAACAGAGATCCGTTTGAAGCCACAGAAGATCAGGATACACTTCGCTTTGAGCTAGATAATAGTGACCTTCTACGTAATGACCGGCACCGTGGAAAGCTATGGCTCACTGCAGATAGCATCCATCTGGACTACTACCACAATTTCACAGACAACTATAACCTACCTTTTGGAGCTTTACCTGAAGAGCGCACCTATCGTGGTGCTATCCCCAGGTAAAACTCGTATGGGCTCTAACGCTGGCAAGCACATTGTGTTGGCATAGCTGATCCAGTTGTTGTCATCATTGGCCAGGCATTACCACTACCGGCTTGCTCGAAGTAAAATTCGCCGCGAGGGCGATCATAGTTTCCAATCTCATTCATGGTTGCCGCATCATAGAGACGCCCATTGACCATCGTGTACTGGACCTTTTCTGTTTCACGAATGTCTTCTAATGGGTTGCCATCAATGACGATGATGTCTGCAAGCTTTCCGGCACGGAGGCTACCAATCTCACTATCCATACCGAGATATCGAGCACCGTTGATAGTTGCAGCATGCAAGGCTTCCATATTGGTCATACCGCCTTGTTCAAGCATCCAAAGCTCCCAATGTGCCCCTAGTCCTTGCAATTGACCGTGTGCTCCAAGGTTAACTTTCACTCCCGCATCCGTCAATTTTTTCAAGGATTGGCTGGTGAGGATATGACCATTTTCATACTCCTCTTCTGGAATCATAGTCCGGTGACGAGAACGGCTATCTACCACTTGGCGAGGCGTGAAACTCAGTAAGCGATCCTTTTCCCACACGTTGGTGTGTTGATACCAATAGTACTCACCATTCACACCACCATAGTTCACGATCAGCGTTGGTGTATTATGAGCTTCCGTGGCAGCCCAGAAGGTGGTCACATCATTAAATAGTGGTGCTACAGGAATATTATGCTCAACACCAGTGTGTCCGTCTGCAACCATACTCATGTTGTGGAAGAAGAAAGATCCTCCCTCTGGTACAACGAGTAAATCAAGCTCACGTGCAGCACGCATGACCATCTGCCGTTGCTCGCGGCGTGGTTGGTTATAACTCTTCACACTGAAGGCTCCATAAGCCTTTGTACGACGTAGAGCAGAGCGAGCATCGTCAAGGTTATTGATAACCGCCTTAAAGTCGCCATCCGCTCCGTAGATAATCGTGCCGGTACTATACAAACGTGGGCCTACAGAATGCCCCGCCTTAATCATCTCACTATGACTGAAGATCATTTCCGAGTTCGAACTCGGGTCATGAGCAGTGGTAACACCATAAGCTAAATTGGCATAGTAGAACCAATTTTGCTGTGGGCTTAGACCATAACGGAAGTCACCTAAGTGACCGTGTACATCAATGATTCCCGGCATAATTGTCTTACCAGCACAGTCAATAACTTTCGCCGACCGTGGCACACGAACATCAGCCCCAACTTCTCGAATGGTATTTCCTTCTACCAAAACTGTACCCTGCTCTATAACTTCGGCCCCTTCCATCGTAATAATGCGGGCGTTAGTGAAAGCAACTAAACCTTCCGGCTTGTCCATCGGTAACTCCAGTGGAATCTGCATTCCGACGGTATCCAGAGGAGGGATACTATCAGCCGCTCCTTCTAGGAAAGAGAAACGTTCCGTTAGTTGATCAGAGTAATACTCATTTCCAAGGGTCCAACGAAGGGTCTTACTATCTGTCGACCAATGTATATTGATACCAGCATCCTTAGCTACCTGCGCTACAGGAACCGCCTTCGTCTTGGCATTGATACCTATTGACTTACCTGTTTTTGGAAACGGTGCTACATACACCTTGTACAATTCAGACCAAGCAATCCAGTTGTTATCTGGGCTAATACTGAACCGCTGCGCATACTTGCCATCAAAGTGCTTCTTCTCATCCGTACCATTGACCTTGATGCTGTAGAAACTCTTGGTCAAGCTACCGAATAGGAAACCACCCGTTTGGTAGAAGATCCGCTCGCCATCAGCACTAAATACTGGATATTCTCCACGAGGATGCACCAGCGAGGCTTCACCACCATCAACGGAAACTGTGTAGAGTCCAGGTTCTGTACAATGAACGTAGCCTTGATGACCATTACCTCCATCCTTTCGATAAACAACAGTCTTTCCATTTGGCGAAAAAGCAGGAGTTCTGTAAATACCTGGTTCGGCTGTAAGCGTCGTTTCTGTACCTCCTGACAGGTCGCGTAGAATGACACTCCCCAATTCTGTATCATGCCAACTAACGTATGCCAACTTTGATCCATCTGGGCTAAAGGCGGGTTCAAACTCAAAGTGGGATGCGGAGGTAAGACGTTCTACTTCTTTACTATCTACATCCATGGTCCAGAGATAACCAACGGCACTAAACGCCAATGTCTTTTCATCAGGAGAGGTCGTCAGATGACGAATAACTTTGACGGTAAAGTCGTCTTCATAAACCGGATTATTCACTCGTTGCGTAGTAGCTACTTTTGTGTTGACCTCAACTGAGAAGGGTATTTGCCGAGCACTGGCCTTGGTGTTCGGATCACTCGGCACTTGCCAGATTTTTCCGTCGGCCCAAATCACGATATGGGAATCGTCTGGGGTCCAATCAAAACCAGAATAAACTCCGAAGATTGCCCATGCCTCTTGCTGGTCTTTGCTGAGTGCATCGTAAACCGGATAGGCTAGGCCTGTTTCCAGTTCGTAAACAAATAGCACTGATTTTTCACGTACGCGACGCACAAAAGCCAAGCGTTTGCCATCATTCGAGATTTGCGGGCGACAGGCCCCGCCTGGACCGCGCACAATTGTCTCCAGCTTATCTTCCTGACGATCATAACGCTTAATCACGTAGATCTGACTGTTAGGGTCCTTATTGTACTGGAAGAAGCCGCCCGGATACATATCCTCGCTAAAGTACACGTAGCGTCCGTCCGGAGAAACAGTTGGTTCGTTTACATCCTGCTGGTCATTCTTACGTTTGGTGAGCTGAATACCGCTGCCACCGCTAACGTGATACATCCACATCTCACCCGCTCCCAAGGAACGTTGAGAAGTAAAGTGCTTACGAGCAACGATGTACTGGCCATCAGGAGTCCAGGCTGCGTTGTTTAACAAACGGAAGCTCTCTTTCGTTACTTGCCGAGCCTCTTTGCCATCAGCGTCCATAATCCAAATGTTATCACCTCCACCAGCATCACTGGTGAAGAGAATTTGGGATCCATCAGGACTAAATCGAGGCTGTACTTCCCAGGCAATACCGGTACGAAGTGGTGTCGCCTTACCACCAACCATTGGCATTTGATAAATATCACCGAGTAGATCGAATACGATGGTCTTTCCATCAGGACTTACATCAAGGTTCATCCAAGTTCCCTCATCCGTGGTAAAGTTGAGGTCTTGCCACTCCCAGTCACCGGGTGGATCATTGACGTCCCATTTATCTTTATCGGATTGAGCAGAAAGGAAGAGTGTCGCCATCAGCATCGACAGCAGCAGAGCATTTTTGCACATAATGAAATCTTTTATCAAGCACGGCTAAGGTAAGTAATTTTCCAGGAGCCTTTTTTCCATTTACTGCGGCAGAATGGCCTTTCACTGAACCAATTACGAACAGCTGTTCGTAATTGGTTATCTTTTGGACGTAAACCGGTGTTGCGCCACTCTTCGGCCCAAATTCTCACCACATTCTTTCGAAAAACTGATGAAAAATATGTTGATTCGCACCTTTTGTTGCCTTGCCTTGTTATCACTACTCGCTTGTACTAGTGAACCAGAAGCAACAGAATCCAGTAATTACGCAAAAATGCCCGTAAACTACCCCGAAACGGCTACTGTAGAGCACGAAGACGACTATCACGGAACAATCATAGCTGACCCATTCCGGTGGCTCGAGGTTGACACCGCCCAAGATGTGGAAGCTTGGGTAAAAAGCCAAAACGAAGTCACCTTCGGCTACCTTGAAGCTATCCCATTCCGTGAAAAAATTGAAGAACGCCTAACCGAACTACTCAACTATCCTCGTTTGAGTTCTCCGTTCCGTGCCGGTGACTACTACTTCTTCTACAAGAACGATGGTTTGCAAAACCAAGCCGTTATCTACTTCCAGCAAGGATTAGATGGTGAGCCTGAAGTCTTTATTGACCCTAACACTTGGTCGGAAGAAGGTACAACTGCCATTAGTCTTCTTGGATTCTCTCAAGACGACCGCTACGTAGCCTTTTCAGTAGCGGAAGCAGGAAGTGACTGGCGTCAGATTCGCGTGATGGAAGTCGCGACCAAAAAGGAGATGGACGATAAGTTAGAATGGGTGAAGTTTAGTGGTGCCGGTTGGTCTGGCAATGGTTTCTTCTATAGCCGCTACCCTGCCCCAGCAGAAGGTCAAGAACTTTCCGGCAACAATCAATACCACAGTGTCTATTACCATGAACTTGGTACGCCACAAAGTGAAGACAAACTCATTTTCCGTGACGACGAAAATCCTGGCAACTACCACTATGGTTATGTGACCGAAGATGGTAACTACTACATCATGTTTGATGCTCCTGGTACGGATGGATTCGCTACCTACTACAAGGACTTGAAGAATGATGGCGATTTCGTGGCGCTATTCCCAGGTTACGATAGCAAGAACTCAGTAGTTCACAATATCGGCACGAAGATGTTAGTACTAACGGATATTGACGCACCAAAATATCGCCTGGTAGAAGTTGACATTGAAAATCCAGCAAAGGAAAACTGGAAGGAAATTATCCCCGAGAGCGAGGACCTATTGCAAAACGTCTCTAGTGGTGGTGGATACTTATACGCTAACTACCTAGAGAAGGCAACTGACCGTTACTATCGCCACAACTATGATGGTAGTGATCGTCAGGAAATCGCGCTTCCTGGTACTGGTAGTGCCGGTGGCTTAGGTGGTGAGGAAGATGATGAAGTACTATTCTACACCTTCACTTCCTTCATTTACCCGCCTACCATCTTTAAGTATGATGTAAAGTCGGGTGAGTCCACTCCATTCTACGAAGCAGAACTACAATTTAGCCCTGATGACTACGTGGAGAAGCAGGTATTCTATCCAAGTAAGGATGGTACTGAGGTAAGCATGTTCATCGTCCACAAGAAAGGTTTGGACATGAATAGCAACAACCCTACTTATTTGTATGGATATGGTGGCTTTAATGTGAGTCTCTCGCCAAGCTTCAGTGCGTCCAGACTTGTACTCCTAGAGAATGGTGGCGTTTTTGCCATGCCAAACCTACGTGGTGGTGGCGAATATGGTGAAGAATGGCACAAAGCAGGAATGTTGCACAACAAGCAGAATGTATTTGATGACTTCATCGCTGCTGGAGAATACCTCATTGCAGAAGGTTATACAAGCAAGGACAAGTTAGCTATTGCTGGTGGTAGTAATGGCGGTCTACTAGTAGGCGCCTGTATGACACAGCGCCCTGACCTATTTGCGGTAGCCTTCCCTGCAGTAGGCGTAATGGATATGTTGCGCTACCACAAATTCACAGTTGGAAAAGGCTGGATTCCAGAGTACGGATCAAGTGATGATCCAGAGCACTTCAACAACCTTCTAAGCTATAGCCCACTCCACAACCTTAAAGAAGGAGTGGAATACCCAGCAACCATGGTAACCACTGCCGATCATGATGATCGTGTAGTACCAGCACATAGCTTTAAGTTTGCTGCTCAGTTGCAGAAGAGCCATAGTGGTGAAAACCCGGTCCTTATCCGAGTTGCGACGGACGCAGGTCATGGCGCGGGTAAGCCAATTGGCAAGATTATCGAAGAGCAAGCTGACCTCTGGTCATTCTTCTTCTATAATACAGATGCTCCAGTGAAGTACATTGAGGGCTAATCAGGTAAAACTGAAATAGTGGAATAGGAAGTTAGAAGTCAATTCTAGCTTCCTATTTTGCTTTTAGGCCCTTTGTCAACCTCAAATCCTTCCAACAGAGTGCCTAATTATTCACATTCTAACGTCTCCTTAACACCCCTTAACCCACTTTAACCAAGGCTGTAACTGTGTTAACGCTTCTATAGGCACATTGCTGGTGTCCTGGGCATACTTTTGATATATGAGAGCGAGCATTGACTCCTATACCCCAAAAAAGTATTACCGAACGCCCAAAATTTTCGCTTTATGAAACGAATCACAGTAGTCATCTTCATGCTAAGCACGGTTTTGTTCACATTGCAAAGTTGTGTAAGCGCCGAGAAGCTAGTTGACCATGGCCGCTATGATGACGCCATCGAACTAGCCCAGAGAAAACTTAGCGGTAAGCAGCGTAAGAATCCAAAATTGGTTCGTGCCGCTGAAGAAGCTTTCCGCAAAGTAACAGCTCGCGAAATGCGCGAGATTGAGCGTCTTAAGCGCTCTAACCGCGATGAGAATTGGGGTCAAATCAATGCCATCACACGCCGTATTCGCGAGCGTCAGGAGGCATTGCAGCCTTTGCTTCCATTGACAGACAAGAACGGTTATACCGCCGATTTTCGTTTCGTTGAGGTGGATGCCCTCGAGCAGGAAAGTCGTGACAAAGCTGCCGCCTTCCATTATGCTGAGGCTGGAAGCTTGCTACAAAGAGCACGTCAGGGTGATAAGCCTGCAGCTAGAGCCGCTTATCGTGAATTGGAAGAAACACAGCGTTACTTCCGTCGTTACGAGAATTCTGCTGCGCTTAAGCAGGAAGCTCATGAGCTAGGCATTACACATATTATGGTACGCGTTGAAAACAACGCACCAGTAATAACACCAGCTGAATTTGATCGCTACTTGACCAATATCAACATAGCTGACTTGAATAACTTCTGGCAGCACTACCACGTTCGTCCAAACCGTAACCGCAACTACGATTACGAAATCAAGGTTCGCATTACTGATATTCTGGTTAGCCCAGAAGTGGTACGAGAAAGAGAATACGTTGACAGCAAGACCATCCAGGACGGATTCGAGTACGTTCTTGATGAGCGCGGAAATGTAGCAAAGGATTCATTAGGTAATGACATCAAAGTTCCTCGTGATGTAACCATCGAAGCTTGGGTAATCGAAACACTCCAGCAGAAGGAAGCTAACGTGGAAGGTTTGGTTGAAGTAAGAAACTTAGCTACCGGCAGAATGATCCGCACAGCTCCGTTGACAGCGAGTGCCCTGTTCGAAAACTACGCTTCTACCTTCCGTGGTGATAAGCGTGCCTTGAGTCAGGAAACCCGTCGCCGTATTGGCAACGCACCGGTTCCGTTTCCTGCGAACGAAGCCTTGATCCTCCAAGCGGCTGAATCTTTGAAGCCTGTCTTACTGGATCGAATTCTCGACTACAACCACTTAGTTGAAGTCTAAGAATTGTAGAAAAATAAAAAATCGGAAGTAGGAGTATTCCTGCTTCCGATTTTCTTTTTGGTAAAGCCCGCTATTACTGTACCGCCTGAATACGACGTAAAAACAGATTCGCAGAGCTAACTGCTACCGGTTGAATCTCGAAAGTCTCTCCGTCTGGCATTTTCATCACCAAGTCTTTCACCTTCATACCTTCAAGCTGTTGCATGAAGACCGTATTGTTAGAAGTAATACTTAGAATGCCTTGCTTGAACCCAAAGAAGTAATAAAGGCCACTTGGAGATTTAAGATAAATGTACAGACGATCATCATCATTCGTAGAAGGCATCTTGATTTCTACGTAGCACTCTACTTGCTTGTTCAGTGGATCACCATTAATTGAGATTAGACCGTTGTTCTTCTCGGTGCTCACAAACGACTGATAGTCTCCGTGCCATTTCATCGGCATTTTACTGAAGAGAAAATCATAGGTGTTTACCCGCTTGGCAACGTCCAATACTCCTAACCCAAGGCCGGCCAAAGCATCTTCCCTTTCCTTGCTAGCTGGGAATAGTTCTCGAACTGTCTTTTGGTAGAAGCCAATATCAGCCAAATAGCCGATAGCTCGTGATTCAAAGCCTGCAGACAGAAAGTCATTGTGAACAATCTTCATTAGTCCTTCTGGAATAAGCATTTCCAGACCTAACATAAATTCAGCAGTAACCGGAATTTCTTCCACCACTGGTTCCTCCTCTGGCTCGGGTTCTGGATCGGCACTCATCATTGGCTCATCAGCAAGCATAATACCACCGCCCTCTTCCGGTTCTGGTTCTTCTTCTGGTGCTGGTGGTGGGAAGGCTGTCTGGGCCCTACCAGCTGCATCTACACTTACGTATTTCAGGCCAGAGCCTAGATTAAATTTACCTTCAGCATCTACACTGCCGTCACTGTTCTTAAAGACCATTTTATTGCCAACAATTCCGTCAGCAAGAACAACAGTCGAATCACCAAAAACAAACTGATCTTTGTCCTCTAAGTATTTCACCACTCCCGTAGAGACGTCCAACAAGCGGCGGTCTTTTCTAAATAGCAATGGCGTTAATAATCGAGGATAAATCTTGGCAAACTCCTTCGACAAGAACAAGCCTGAGAACAAGAGCTCTTCATCGTATGATTTTGGCACATCGTAATCGATAACCAAGTCATTCTTATCTCCTTCAAAGTTTACGGTAAACCAATACTTATAAGGCAGGTTCTCAGCATTCAGACGTGCATAACCATCAAACTGCAAGGCTTCCTTTTCGGCATCCAAGAGAATATCTCCACGGAACTGCGTCTTATGGTCGATGAAGAAAGTATCCGATGGTGAGATTTCTCCTACCGCTCTTGTTACTGAACGTTTCTTAGAATAAGCTCCTTTTCCAATCGGTTGTCCCGAGATATTCTGTAGCTCAAATTCTTGCTCGTACGGTCCTACATTATACTCATAGAATCCGCTCGCCTCATATACTCGTCTACCCTTAATCTGAACCGTTGCACGGTTGATAACGTGGTATTTACTGGTTGTATCGGCAATGATCCTTGCATTTTCAAGAACTGCCATCTCTGCGTTTGGAGCAATTTCAACGTACTGGCTATCTGGATAAATGAAGGCATCTGAAGCAACGATATAATCAACGCCCTCAATGGAAAGCAGGCTATTGCGGAGATTATAAGTAGCCTCCTTACCGTAAAACTGTAGAGAATCTTGATCAGGGTGAATAGAGGTAAACAAGGCTTGTTGGTCCTCTTCCGTTAGGAATGTGATACGATTTCCTTTCATGTCCCAATCAAACTCATTCATGGTCGTCATGTACTGGTTGTAAGGGAGCATTGTGATCACACTTTCATCATTGGCCTCAAAGTGCCCAATCGACTCATCAAAGTCCATTTCGCCTTTCACATTGTCCGTCTCCAATGCTAGTCGATCATCGACCTCCAGCGCATTGATTCGGATTTGCATGGTATCTGCATTAGCAGAATTGGCACCAAAAGAGAAAATTCTTGAGTTGGCCTCACCTAAGCTCCAGCTGAGTTTACCAGCTCCGCGTAGCCCATCTGGCGTCAATACCAACGATCCATTTAACCGGTGGTCATCAGCGCGATACAATTGAAATGGCGCATTTTCGGTACTCTTCACCAGAAGACTGTCACTATAGGGACGCCATTCAAGGTCAACCGCCTCACCATGTACCTCGGGTACGGGAACCTCACCGTCACGCACTTCCTCCAAGTCAAAGGCATCGGCACTCGCAGTGGCTCGTTTCGGCATAAATGCAAAGTCCTCCGCATTCACCTCGGCCTGGATATATTCCAGTTTCCCTTTACCTAAGAGACCGCTATTCGTGAGCGTCAATTCTCCAGTATAGGTTCCTTTTCCATCATAAGCAGGGTAGCCCTCTGTCGGTGTTTCAGTGGTAAAGCCAAGTGATTGGTCCTCTTGAATACGCGCCGTCTCTTCAATATCAGGGAACATCCCGTTACTACGTAGTGCTCCTTTAAATTGCACATCTTGCGGACCGTAGCGATCCAGGTGATCAAAGCTAAATGGTTCTAGTTCAAAATAGAACGAATCACGTATGTAGACACCTCCGCGAGTATCCGGGTTGTCATAGAAAATGTAGCTACTTTCTTTACTCTGAAGAGAGGGGAAAATAGGTATATCCTTCCGGCCAGATTTGTTATTAGGAGCATCAATAAGCAGCACCCCATTGAGGTGTTCAATCCTCGAAGCTAGACTTAACGCTTCCGGTCGATTGTTTTCGTCCAAGTTGCCAGTGGGTACATACAGATCGAAGTAACGAACAGAGTCAAGGACGACCTTGTAATCCTGGTAAACGAAATGGAAGTCTTTACCCTGTAGCTGACTGTATCCCGCAAATAATTCACCATCAAAATCAAAGTTGCGATCGCCTCGCATGAAGGCCTGATTACCGGCTGGCAAGGCAGTAACCCGTTGTGCCCGGCTAAAATCGATCCGCTTCACTCCGTTTAAAAGGGAGTAACCATTTTGTAAATTGATCGTGGCGTTTGCAGTATCCGTTTGAGATACTAGTCTTAAGTAGTCATAATCTGTATTACCAGCCTCCGCATCTACGTAGTGGTAAATCTTCTCCTTCATCTCAATTTCCTGCGTCTCTGGGTCATAGGCTACAAAGCCTTTACTCACCAAATCATAGATCATTGGAAGGATGTTCTCTACCGTAAAGCGCGAGTTCAAACGATTAGCCAAAAGTGAAGCGGGCATAAAATTGGTCCCCTCACGCTCCGCAGTAGCCTTCATAATTGCTAAAGGATTCGCGTTGGCAATATTCTGGATCCGGCTGTATTCCCGCGTATCGAAATACTCTAGAGACTCGAACGTCACGTCCGCCTTATTCACAAAACTGGCAGTCGGACGACCAATAACTAAGGAATCTTGTGGGAGAAAGGCTTTCAAGAAATCCGCATCAATATTCATCTGATGAAGACTGTGGAAGAATGGATAGCGATCTGTACCCTTCTTACCACGAGACAGCTCCACACTCAAATCGTCTAGGTTCATACGAACATTCACCGAAGGGTGGAAAAGACTATCGTTATGCAGGTATACCGTGACCTGTACACCTTGACCAACGATCCGATTTTCGTCCTTAATGGTTACCAGGTTTCCGGTTCCTCTGAACTCCGTTTGATTGCGTTCATCTACTACCAGAAGTTCAGCGGCGCGGCCTTGTCCTCCGGTCGCATAAACAGTAGCTCCATGCAGTCGGAAACCACCGCGGAGTTTTACCTCCTGTCGCAAACTAGAAAAGTCGAGGTAGGCATCGGTAGATTCAAAGCGCGGATAGGATGTACGACTACCATCAGCCACCAGCTTATCAGAGAAGGTACCTTTCACCTTTGTTTCTCCAAAATACTGAGGGTAATACAGGTAGGCCTCATCCGCCTCATACAAGCTTCTCAGTGTCTCTACTGTATAAGACTCCAGCTCCGCATAAACATTATCTCCTAAATCCGTACGCGCCCAAGTGGTTTTACCCCCTTGGCCAGAAATGCGTTTCTCAAGTGGTAGATACTGAAAGTTTGTCTGATTAATGGTAAGGGTATCATTTGACCGCATTGCGGTCAGATCAGCGTTCTCCACCTCCAAGATTGGTTGCTCGTCGAACGTCCAATCATGTTTCTCGGCGAATGCGAACCAACTCACACTAGCAGGTGAATATTTGATGGCTTGATACTCGTAGAAATCAGCGGAGAACCGTAGAAATTCACTAACGTTATTTACCCGAAACCCTTCCTTGGTCGTCAGGATTTGATCTAGAACTTTTGTCCAGTTAGCGAACTGGCTCGCTTGGTCAGTTTTTTCTTTGATCTTAATGATCGTTCGTAGGTAATCCTGAAAATAGGGAGTTGCTCCAAGTTTTCGACTACGCATAAGCAACCCGGTGTTCGTGACAGCAGACTGCTCCTCGGGCGTAAAGGCACCGCTAGCAAAAACGCCGGCAAAAGAAGAATAGGTGTCTTGTACCTCTTTGGGCTTCCCTTCCGTCATCAACTCCTCCAACTCTAGAAGAAAATCGGCCTGTAGCTGGGCGGGGGTTAATGTATCAGCAGCCATTTGTGCTTGCAGCAGGCCACTAAAAACCACCATAGTGGTAGTCACGAGTAACAGTCGTAGCATAACGATCAATTAGATTTTCAGTCGGGCCACACCCGATCGACAATAGTCTTTTGGAAAGAACTAGGGACGTCTAAAGTGAAACATCAACCAGCCATCTTTGGATCGCGAATCTAGTAATTGCCACCCATGTAAAGCCGCTGCTTCCTCTACCTTATGCTGATCTTTCAAGAGGATGCCAGACACAAGCAAGTCACCGCCCTTTTCTATCCGCTGGTATAACGCCTCTAGGCTGGCTAGTATTACGTTACGGTTGATATTGGCTAGGATAATCTGATATGTGGTCGGAGGCACTACATCTAGGGTCCCTGTGTAGATGTCGATTCCATCCACATTATTGGCCTGCATGTTTACGAGCGTGTTCTCCGTTGCGGCAAGTTCAATGTCCACTGCATCGATGTCAGTAGCGCCAAGTTTCTTGGCTAGAATAGCCAAAATACCCGTACCACAACCATAGTCAAATACCTTGCCTCTAGTCATATCTAGTTGCTCCATCCGCTCCATCATCAGGAAGGTGGTAGCATGATGGCCAGTACCAAATGCCATACGTGGATGGATCATTAAATCGAATTGCACTCCTTCAAAAGGGGGATGAAATTCAGCACGTACACCGACAAAGTCACCAACTCTCACGGGTTGGAAGGCCGCCTCCCACTGCGCATTCCAGTTTTGTCCGGGAATGAATTGCCGCTCGAAGTTCAATCCTTCTGTAGCAATCAGACTATCGAGATCGGCTTGAAATTGGTCATCGACAAGGCCTGCGTCAACATATGCTACTACTTCATCGAGAGTTTCCTCAAATCCGTTAAAGGGCATAGCCTCTGCTAACGACTGGACTAAAGCCTGCTGTTCTTCCTGACCAATAAGTTGAAAACGGTAGGCCCAATAGGCGGGACTAGCCATAGATTTCTCTTTTGCTTGCACTAAAGGTATTCATCAGTAGCGAAACTACTGTCATCTGACCAACTCCACCGGGCACCGGTGTGATGTAGCTGGCTTTGGCACTAACGCCCTCAAAATCAACATCACCAACTAGTCGGTAGCCTTTAGCCGCTTCTGAATCCTCGACTCTATTGATACCTACGTCGATGATCACCACGCCCTCCTTGACCATATCAGCAGTTACCGTATTTGGGCGCCCAACCGAAGCAATAATGATATCTGCCCGACGTGTATGCTCCAGCAAATCAGTGGTACGACTGTGGCAAAGCGTAACCGTAGCGTTACCAACTTTGTCCTTTCTCGATAAGAGAATACTTATTGGTGTACCAACGATGTTCGAACGGCCAATAACCACCACTTCTTTACCTGAGGTAGGGATGTCATAGCGCGAAAGCATTTGCACAATTCCACACGGAGTGGCTGGCAGATAACATGGCAAGCCAAGTGCCATTCTACCAATATTTACGGGGTGGAAGCCATCTACATCCTTAGATGGATCAATGGCTAGCGTAATTTTATGCTCATCCAGGTGATCAGGTAATGGAAGCTGTACAATAAACCCATCAATTCCCGGATCTTGATTAAGCTCTGCGATGATATGAAGCAGCTCATCTTCAGAGATATCTGCCGGCTTACGAATCAGGGTCGAATGAAAACCTACTTGCTCACAAGAGCGTACCTTATTGCGTACGTATACCTTACTTGCTGGATTATCACCAACAAGAATTGCAGCTAAGTGTGGCACCTTGCCGCCGTTAGCAATTTGCTGTGCAGTTTGCTGTGCTAATTCCGCTTTGATCTCGCGAGCGAGTTGCTTTCCATCCAGTAGAACCATACCCGATTTTTCAGTGAGATGCAAATATAGGCGATCACCATTGATTACAGGTGATCATGAGCTTACTAATCGTCAAGAGTTTCCGTGAAAGTGATCGAAATCAGGATTGGCAGGCAGCGAATCAGGAGTCGAACGGCTCTTTCTGGTAGTGCATGTCTACTTTGTCGTTCCCCTTTCCCAAATGTCCTAATTGAAAGCTGGGACAGCTTTGAAAAATAGATACATTTGTGCAGAGTCAGGGGGGCGAATCTGAAGAAAGAGCTTGAATACAGGGGGAAGACAAATTGTAAGCCTTAACAAATTATCATTAGGCTAGTTGGCCGAAGATCGTTACATTTGCTATAGACGACGCAACTATTTCCAAACTTCTCTCCGCGATGCCGGCTAAAACCGGCTTCCGTCCATTGCCCTTTCTACGCAACTTATCCCCAGTTTGCCTGCGAGTGAGCTTTCAACTAATTGAAGGCTAATTATGCTATTGAATAAAGTCATGTTTTACGATAATCTGAAAATAAGGTCATCCATGGTAAGACTTTTACCCACGCGTATTTGGACGCTATTGTTGCTGACCGCAGCCTACCTCCCACTTCTATCCCAAAGCTACATGATGAATGGGACGCCCATTACCGACTGTTCTGGATTCTTCCAAGATAGTGGTGGCGGCACCGCGGGTTACGGGTTAAATGAGAACTTCACTACTGTAATTTGCAGTGATGGAACAGAAGGAACTCATATCCAGTTGGTGTTCTCCAGTATTGATATTGGTGCCAACGAAACTATCACCTTCTACGACAGTGATTCCGCAACCCCTGGCACGGAATTCGACCCATCCTTCCTAACGGATCCTGACAATCCGTTTATCATCCAAGCTACCGCAGCAAATACGAGCGGTTGTCTGACCGTCGTATTTACATCAGATGGAGTTGATAGCGGGAACAGTGGTTGGAGTGCAGATATTAACTGTGTTACAGCTTGCCAGATTATTACCTCAGAACTAATCAACACGACTCCAGATGTTATGCCCGTAGATACGGGTTGGATTGATATCTGTCCAGGAGAGCGGGTTGAATTCTTAGGCCGTGGATTGTATCCACAAAATGGAATCGTTTATCAGCACAGTGATCTCACCAGTAGTTTTGAATGGGATTTCGGCGATGGCAATACCGCCGTTGGACCAAACGTGACCAACGTTTATGATGAACCTGGCGGATACGTAGTACAGCTTAAAATTACCGATCAATTGGGGTGTGAAAACACGAACTTTATATCTCAGCGGGTCCGGGTAGCGCCCTACCCCACTTTTCAATACGATGAGCAAATTGATCCGACGTTCTGTAGTGGAGATTCTCTGATGGTATCCTCTTCAGTGGATCTGAATTCAGGATCGAATATCATAGCTTTCCCTGATACTGCAAGTTTTGTACAGGAGCGTTCCCGCTCAGATACACTGTTGCTACCAGATGGTAGCGGTGGTCAGTACCAAGAAAGCATTGACTTTACAGAATTTCGCCCGGGTGCGACATTAACTAACCCGGCAGACATTTGCTTTGTATCGCTGGACTTGGAGCACTCCTATAGTGGTGACCTCGATATCGAATTGATCTGCCCAGATGGAACCTCCATCTTCCTTCTCGACTACCCTTCTGGAACAGGGCAAACCAACTTTGGCGAACCTTGGGCCACAGGTGCGGTAGATGGTGAATCTAGTGACCTTACTCCTGGTGTTCCGTATACCTATTCCTTTGTCGAAGGAGCTGCAAATGGTACACTCGTAGAATTTGACGCAAATGCCCCGATTTATACCTATACAACCAATCCTAGTATAGTAGACGGAGACATTAACACACTGACAGACAGCTACTTTCCGGCTGGAGAATACCAACCAGAAGAAAGTTACTCCAACCTTTTGGGATGTCCACTTAACGGATCCTGGACCATACGAGTGACGGACAACCTTGGACTCGATAATGGCTGGTTATTTAGCTGGAGTATAGCCTTTAAGGAATACCTCTACCCTGAAATCGAGGTCTTCTCACCACCAATTGTGGATTGGGGCTGGGAGACAAACCCAACGGTGATAGAAAGTAGCCGAGACGGCATAGAAGCCTCTCCTGTAAATGCAGGGGTAGCAGCCTACACCTTCTGGGTAGAAGATGAATTTGGCTGTGTAAATGATACAACTCTAAACTTTGAGGTTTTACCACCAACACACCCTGATTGCTTCAACTGCGACATGCAATTTACAGCACAAGAGGACGTAGTTCTTTGTGAAGGTGATGTTGCGGCATTAGACCTAAGTCAAACCACACCAGTAGAGGTGCCGATCACCTTCGAACGTTTCCCTCAATATCAAATCGGAAACGCCAACCACCCTCCTGGCAATGGTTATAACAGCCCTCTCAATATCAACAGCCTAAATCCGGGGACAATTACGGATCCAAACGTGGATATCGAATCGGTCTGTTTCAGTCTTAACACTGATTTCCTTTCCGATATTAATGTAGTCCTGGTAAGTCCAACAGGCGCTCAGCTTCCGCTTGCATTAGCCAATGGAGGTGGATCCAACGAAGGGTATGTAAACACCTGTTTCACACCGGACGCTGCAATGTCAATCAATGCCGGAGCACCGCCGTACACAGGCGATTTCCGTCCAGAAGGCAACTGGAATACCCTTACCGGTAGCCCTATAAATGGTGAATGGTCCTTGGTTATCACTGATGCATTTGGGCCTATCCAGTTTGGTGAATTTCTGGAGTGGTCAATCACCTTTAACACGCAAAATGAGTACACTTATACTTGGACACCAAGTAATGGCCTGACCTGCGGTGATTGCCCTACACCAACGGCAAGTCCAAGCAGTAGCACGCTGTATGAAGTGCTCATCGAAGATCCATACGGCTGTTCTGTCTTGGATACCGTCTTTGTGGGAGTTGTTGAAGATGTACCAGCACCCAATGTAACATGTCAAGAGATTGATGATACCATCTTGTTCTCTTGGGATCCGATCCCGGGAGTAACTGAGTACGAATACAACATTACCCGCCCAACTGGCCCTGAAGGCTGGACTGGCCCAATCACGGATACCGACGTGTTGGTGGATATGCTGAATAACGGAGATGTTGTAAGTATCGAAGTAAGAGCCTACTTCCAAGGTGTTCCGATAGATTGCAATGTGCCAATTGGTTCTAGCAGCTGTACCTCTACCTTCTGTGGATTAGAAATAGGCGTACCAGCTGTCACGGATGCCAGCTGCTTCGGTTTTGCCGATGCCAGCCTTTCGGTAACCATCATTGAGGGGCAAGCCCCCTACACAGTTACCATTGGTGGTACTACATACAATGACACGAATATTGATGGGCTTCTAGCGGGCTCCTATAACTACGTGGTAGCCGACGGAAACGGTTGTACCGTCATGGACATGGTGGTCATCAACAGCCCAGATAGCCTTTTTGCCGATGCAACGCAGGTGATACAAAGTTGTAATGGCTTGGATCAAAGTGAAGCAGAAGTTATTGCTGGCGGTGGCGGAGGCACCTACACCTATGCGTGGAACGATGCTCAAAACCAGGTCAATAGTACAGCGGTTGGTCTTTCACCAGCCAACTATGAGGTGACGGTGACTGACAACCTTGGTTGCGAAGTTGTAGCTGCAGTAGATGTAGCAGAACTAGAGCCCGTTGACTTCAACTTCCTCATTCGTCCTCCGACATGTAATGGTTTTGCGGACGGTGGCGTGGGTGTAAATCAAGTGACAGGCGGTCTAGGCATGGTAGAAACGGACTACAACTATGTATGGGAAGATGGTACCACTGACATGCTACGCAATGATTTGCCTGGTGGTGTTACGTATTCCATTACAGTAACCGATGCACAAGGATGTTCTGCTACACAAAGCAGGGACTTGGAAGACCCAGTGCCTGTAAGCTTTGATTTTGCAGTGACTCAGCCTAGCTGTTTCCAATTTGGTGATGGTTCAGCAGAAGTTGTCAATATTGCCGGGCCTCATGATGGACCTTACAATATTCAATGGGGACCACAAGCAGCTAATCAGGTCACAGCCCTAGCGGTAGATCTATTAGCAGGTGTCTACAGTGTTACAGTTGAAGATGAAGAAGGCTGCGTAACTACTGAAAACGTTACAGTGAATCAACCCGAAGGCCTTAGCATAGACTTCTCTGTGAAGGACAACGAATGCTTTGGTTACAGCGATGGTTCGATCAGTGCTTCCGTTAGTGGAGGCGTTCCGGGATTCACCTACAATTGGTCCAATGGCCTAACTGGAGCTTCACTAGCAGACCTGGTAGCAGGTGATTATGAACTCACCGTAACTGATGCCAACGGTTGTGAGACCATCCAGTCTACAAGCGTCAATGAGCCGGTAGAATTGATTGCAATGGTGGAAGCCACTCCAGTTAGTTGTTTCGGTGACCGTGACGGTATGCTAACCATTCTGACAGAAGGAGGAACACCTCCGTTCCAATACAGTCTGGACAATCAAAATTTCGTGGGCAGCAATGTCCTCATCGGGCTTGAAGGAGGTAACTACAACGTCTTTATTCGAGATGTAAATGGTTGTCAATTCCTAACCACAGCTGACATTGACGAACCTGCTGAGTTGAGCGTAGACGCTGGCCCTGACTTGGAAATCGTCTTCGGTGACAGTACTGAGTTGGCAGCTGCCATTGTCAATGCTCAGGGATTAGTTGAGTTTGTATGGCAGGCTCCATATGATGGCACCCTGAGCTGTACCGAGTGCGCGAAGCCATTTGCCTCACCAGAATTCACCATCGACTATGAAATCTATGTGATTGACGAGAACGGTTGTGAAGACACCGACATGATCCGCGTGTTTGTTGACAAGCCTAAGCTGGCAGTTGTTCCTACAGGATTTACTCCGAACGGTGACGGCATGAACGACCTATTGCTTGTGCATGGTCGTCCTGGCACCCAGGTACTAACCTTCCAGGTCTTTGATCGGTGGGGAGAAATGGTATACACCGATGAAGACTTCTCTGTGAACGATCCGACTCGCGGATGGAATGGTATCTATCGGGATCAGATGATGAACAGTGGTGTATTTGTGTGGTCTATGGTTGTTCGTCACGAGGATGGCACCGAAGAGGCCCTAAGAGGACAAACTACCCTTATCCGCTAATAGTATCCAAATTATTTTGTGCCGGAACGAGCTTATGCGATTAAGCAATGACCTTGGCAGCTCGTTCCGGCCCACAAATTCGGCATTATGAAGTTTAATTCTACACTTTTAATTTTTCCTGCACTTCTACTTGGCCTGTTGGTTATGGCTCCAACGGAGGTTCAAGCGCAGGATCCTCATTTTAGTCAGTTTTATAGTGCGCCATTACAGATGAATCCTGCACTGACGGGTGTCTTTCCTGGCGAATATCGTTTTACAGCAAACTATCGTACCCAGAACTATGCCGTATTGGGTAACCAGTCCTACCAGAGCATCGCCGCTTCTTTTGAAGGTCGTCGACGCGTTGGTCGTGATGACTTCTACAGCCTTGGCGTTGCCGTTCTACGCGATCAGGTTGGTGAGTCTAACTTCAGTCGCTCGCGCGCAGTACTAAGTGGCTCCTATTTGAAGCACCTTGGTTCTGGCCGTTCTCGTGGTTCCGATCAATTCCTCATTGGTGGTGCTCAGTTGGGTGTCGGACAGTGGACTTTCGATTGGAATAACCTCTGGTTCAGTGAGCAATTCAATGATGACCCTATGCTAGGTAACATTGGTATCGACTTTGGAGCCATCAATGGAGAATCCTTTGCCGCTACCGAAACTGACTTATTCATGGAGTTCAATGCTGGTATTCTATACTACAATGTAATTGACGAAGACAATAGCTTTTACTTTGGTGGCGCACTGCATCATCTTAATGAGCCTAATGTATCCTTCATGGAGGATCAAACCGAAAAGCTCCATCGTCGTTGGGTAGGACAAGTAGGCGGTCAGGTTGGTCTGACCCGTGAGCTTGGTCTTCTGCCAGCTGTAGCCATTATGGGCCAAGGGCCTTCCTTCTTGGGAATTGGTGGATTAAACCTTCGTTACAGCAATCGGGACTGGAGAGAAATTGCTATTCGCGCTGGTTTATGGGGCCGCATGGTCAATGAGGGTGAAAGCGGTATGGGCCTCGAGTCTATGGTTGTAAGTGCCATCCTAGAGGTGGAGCGCTGGCAGTTTGGCCTAAGCTATGATGTCACCATTTCTGACTTATCCTCTGCTAATAACTCAAGAGGGGCATTTGAGTTATCACTCATCTATGTCCATCCTAGCAAGGAACGCTTCAAAGTTATTTGTCCGAAGTTCTAGCGAACAAAAAAATCCCCTGAGAGATTTCATGCTCCCAGGGGATTTTTTCTTTAGTCTCTTTCTTAGCGATGAGACACTGGACCAAACTTACCTATTACCCATCAAACCCTCCAACATCCAATCTGCTAAGAGTTCACGATTGCGCTGAAGAACGATACGTTGTTGATCATGGTTATTGCGAATGTTAGCCAATTCAATGTAAACTGAGGTTGGCTTACACTCACGAAGCATATGTAGATCTCGAGCGGTCACCGTACCATGATATTCTCCATTTGCACGATAACGGCGATATTTCTGGCGCATCGTACGGTGCATTTGCCGAGCTAAGGATAAGCCCTCCTCACTTGATGGGTGATGATAAAAGAAGAGATCTGTCCGCTGACTTCGACTCCGGGAATCCACATGGATCACAACTACCTGCTGTTCGCTAACACCTTGCAACCTATGCTTTTCATAGAGTTCATTAATCACATCCGAACGCTGCGTTAAGCGCGTTTTCTGATTCGGCGACTGCCGAATACCGCCCCAAATGACCTCGTCCCTATCACAGGTCAGGTACCGATCACTGCGGATACCATCATTAGGATCCCGATTGACCATGTAAGCCGTTGCCCCGTGGGCGATCAGGTTCCGGCATAGTCGTAAAGCCACATCATAGGCATACTCATCCTCACAAAGGCGGTGGTCTTCACGACGACCGATGGCTCCAGGATCAGGCCCTCCATGACCACTAACCACATAAAACACTTTACCCCTCAGCTTTGTACTAGCCAGAGGTGTGTATGCATAATCCGGCCCAAAAATGGGAAAGACCCGCTTTCCACCAGCTGCAGAGCTAGCCGAGTTGTTTTCATCTGTGGCGGTAGAAACAGAAGTGTTGGTTGCTTGTTCTGGATCAGTCTCTACAGGAGATGGAATAGAAATAGTCTGGTCGGAGCAATTGTCAATATGATGTGGAACCAACAGCAACTTGGTTTCATCATAACTTCCTTCCAATAAGCCCAATTCTACTAAGGCGAGATTGTAATCACGAATCTTAACAGCCGTATCCCAATCATCATTGCCAATAGTCGAACGAATGGTGCGGCCATCAAAATCATAGATTTCGATCGGCAAAAGATAGGCTTTTCCAACCCTCAGTCCACTACCCTTCTGCATTCGATTCAATTGATAGAACTGATCGAAATTGCAGCGATATCCATCCAATTGATATCGGCGAAGCATACTATATATGCCATCACCAGGAAGAGCCTTAGTCTGGAAGTACTCTGCCGCAGTAACCGGAATAAGAATAGAAAAAAACAAAAACAGAAATGCCACTACAGGACGCAGTGAGGTAATAAGGCGGTAGTTATTCATGTATTCAAATCGATCTATCAATTCCTGGGGTATAAAAGCTGAGCAAATATACTGAGCTTGAGGTGGTTTGGGAAATGCTACCGTGGTTTAAATCAAGAATACACCATTGGAAATTCCTCTGTGATTTTTTCGTCAAAACCAACCAATGGCTATCCTCTGAACGTCTTAGCAAAAGCAATTTTGTACTTTTGCAGCTTATGAACATGCTTCAACAAACACTGCGCTTGCTTTGGCGTGATTGGGTCTTGGAATGGCGTACCAGATATGCTCTAAGTGGCATCCTGCTGTATGTATTCGCTACTATAGTACTGGTTTATTCAGCGCTCATAGATATCCAGCCCCAAGTGTGGAACGCTCTTTTCTGGATCATTATTCTATTTGCTGCTATCAGTGCAATTGTCAAGAGTTTTGTGCAGGAAAGTCAGCAGCGGCAGCTGTACTACTACAGTCTTGTTCATCCACTGGCATTGCTAATTGCCAAGATGATCTACAATACCACCTTACTGTTCATCCTCAGTTTATTGAGTTGGTTAGTGCTGGGCTTGTTGACAGGTAATCCCGTAAAGGATACAGGGCTGTTTGTTTTGGCTATTTTTCTGGGAAGCGTAGGCCTCTCGATCGCTTTTACTTTTATTTCGGCGATCTCAGCAAAAGCTCAGAATAGTGCTACATTGATGGCTGTTCTTGGTTTCCCGGTAATCATTCCGATTCTACTAATATTGGTAAAGATTGGCGCCAATGCACTTCGCTTAATGCAGGACACTGCCATCGGTGGAGATATTTTGATACTAGTAGCGATCAATCTTGTACTATTAAGTGTATCCATACTATTGTACCCTTTCCTCTGGAGGGACTAAAAAGTAATTTATGCAGCGACTTATTCGTCAGCACTGGTGGAAAGCCCTCGGCGTTTTGATCTTACTCTATGTCTTTATCGCCGGCATGTTAATTCCATTAAAACCCGGCATTACGGTGGTCAACCCTTCTTCAACTCGCACCGGCACTGAGCTAGTGGTGGAGGTAGAGGGATATAATACCAATTTCGATCAAGCGGAAGACACCCTGCGCATGTGGTTGAAAATGGATAACGACCGAAGCCTGGCAGCCACCAATATTGAAGTGCTTGGACCTACCAGAGCACAAGCTGAATTCCGGATACCGGAATACCTACCTAGCGATCAGAAAGTTCAGGACTTTGCCCTCATCATTGATAATCCAATAGATGGGGCTTCCGTTCGTCCCAATGCTGTTCTTGTTACTCAAGACTCCATTGATCAGGAGATGGGTGAAGAAACATGGCAAAACGACCCGCTGACCAACCTACACGAACGAGAAGGAATCACGTTCCCTTTTCGAAACATATTGGGAGAGACCATCCGTAATACGTACTTCCACGTTTCCCTATGGCTGGCAATGATGATCATCTTTATTGCCGCTGTAGTGTACAGCATCAAGCATCTTCGAACCCTCAACCTTGAGTATGACTACTGGGCATCAGCCCTGACCGCGGTAGGCTTACTGCTTGGTGGCCTTGGCCTCTTAACGGGAGGTATTTGGGCACAGTACACCTGGGGGACATTCTGGAGTTGGGATATCAAGCAGTTTACGACTTTGATTGCGTTGCTGATCTACCTTGCTTACTTCGTTCTTCGTCGGGCTTTCCCTGATGAAGCACAGCAAGCGCGGATATCAGCCGTCTATAACATATTTGCTTTTGTAGCACTGATTCCACTAATCTATGTATTGCCGCGCCTTACCGACAGTTTACACCCTGGAAATGGAGGCAATCCTGCCCTGGGAGGTGAAGACCTGGATAACACCATGAGAATGGTCTTTTATCCCGCAGTTATTGGTTGGACCTTAATTGGATCCTGGATTGCGAGCATTATGTATCGCACTAGTAAAATTGAAGAAAGCCTGCTGGATCAATGGGAAGATTAGGGTCTTTGCAAGGTACTTTCCGCACCAAGACAAAAGAACGCCACAAAAAGGTGGCAGATTTAATAAAAATATCGACTTTAGCCCCGCAAAACAATGCAATATGAAGCCTACTAGCTGGATTACCACCGCACTGTTTTTTCTTTTATCTATTACTACGGCTAATGCCCAATCTGGCTCTGCTGACTTCATGCGAAGCATGGGAAAGATGTACGTAGTGGTAGCAGTCATTGTAGCGGTCTTCGTCGGCATTGTACTTTTTTTGGTCTATTTAGACCGACGTCTAACCAGAATTGAAAACCAAATTAATGACCATGGCTAATACAAAGCCGGACGTTTTCTATGAAAGCGTACAAAAGTATTTTGACACCGCCGCTTCACACACTGGTCTTCCAGATGGCTTACTAGCTCAGATCAAATCTTGTAACGCTGTTTACCGAATCCACTTTCCAGTGAAATTTGGTAATGAAGTTAAGGTAATTGAAGCCTATCGTGTACAACACAGCCACCACCGCAGCCCAACAAAGGGCGGTATTCGCTACAGTAATCACGTGAACCAGGAAGAGGTGATGGCATTGGCCACACTGATGACCTACAAGTGCGCCATCGTTGATGTACCATTTGGTGGTGCTAAAGGTGGTGTAAAGATCAATCCTTGGGAGTATACTCCGAACCAGCTTGAAAAAATTACTCGTCGTTATACTACCGAGTTAGTACGCCGTAATTTCATTGGGCCATCTATCGACGTGCCGGCTCCTGACTATGGTACCGGACCACGTGAGATGTCATGGATCTATGACACCTACCGCTCCTTTCATGGCGATAACATCGATGCAGCTGGCTGTGTTACAGGTAAGCCTGTAACACAAAATGGTATCCGCGGAAGAACAGAAGCTACTGGACGTGGCGTCTTCTACGGTATCCGCGAAGCGTTGAGCATCGGTGAGGACATGAAGAAGCTTGGTCTGACTACTGGTACTGATGGTAAGACCATGGTAGTTCAGGGTCTTGGTAATGTAGGTTCTTACACCGCCACTATCTCTCAAGATGAGGGAGGAATGGTTATCGTTGGTGTATCCGAAGTGGAAGGTGCTATCTATAAGAAAGATGGTATCGACATTCACGATCTATTGAAGTTCCGTAAAGAAACTGGATCTATCCTCAATTACCCAGGCGCGAAGTCCTTCCCTAAGGAACGTCGTCGTGAGGTAATGGAATTTGAATGTGATGTACTGGTACCAGCTGCGCTGGAAAACCAAATTAACGCCGACAATGCTTCACGTATTAAGGCGAAGATCATCGCAGAAGCTGCAAACGGTCCGGTCACGGCCGAAGCACAGCAGGTCTTGATTGAAGCGGGTAAAATGATCCTTCCTGACCTGTACTTGAACGCAGGTGGTGTGACCGTATCTTACTTTGAGTGGTTGAAAAACCTCTCTCACATGCGATTCGGCCGTATGGATAAGCGCTTCAACCAACAGACGTACAATAACATCATCAACCTAGTGGAGGAAATGAGTGGCAAGGCCATTACTCCTGAACAGCGAAGCATCATTGCTCGAGGCGCAGATGAAATTGACTTGGTACGCTCAGGATTGGAAGAAACGATGATCGTTGCTTACCATCAAATCCGAGAAATCAAAAAGCGGAAACGCAGCATCAAAGACTTGCGTACAGCTGCTTTTGTAAATGCCATTAATAAGATTGCTAGTGACTATACTGCCTTTGGAATTTGGCCATAGGAAATAGCAATTGAAGCTATCAAAAAGAGCCCGTTGAAGAATGTTAAGCAACACTTCAATGGGCTTTTTCTTTGGTAAATAGCCAAAGAAGGATCCCTTAGGCAACCGAATTTTATTAAAGTTAACTTTCCATATCAAGCCGCGCGTAAAATTTTCGATGGGATTTCAGTCGATATGATTGTAATTTATTCTAAAGCTGAGTATATTAGCGTCTTATTTGAATCACGCTTAATGTATTTCTGATGGCAGACAAACTGGATAAAATTGATCTTAAGATTTTGAAGATCCTCCAGGAGAATAGTAAGATCACAAACCTAGACCTTTCCAAGAAAATCGGCCTTTCACCAGCCCCTACCCTAGAACGGGTGAAAAAACTGGAACAAAACGAGATTATCCAGAGCTATCACGCCCAGGTAAACCCTCAGGCTATCGGCCTTAACGTGAAGACGTTCGTTCTTGTATCTCTAGCTTGGCAAAAGGAAAATGCACTAAATCATTTCCTAGAGAAAATCAAGAGTATCGAAGAAATCGTAGAGTGCTACATCATCACTGGTGATGCAGACTTTCTGATCAAAATCGTTTGTCAGGATATTCCTACCTACGAGAAGCTATTGTTCAAAACCCTATCGCAAATTGAAGAGATTGAGCGCCTCAAAACGCTAATGACACTTTCATCAGTGAAGGATAGTAAGGTACTGCCTTACAAATACGAATAAGAAAGTTCCCCCCACATGTTTGGTTCGTATTATCACTGATGTTGTGTGATAATGCCTTAATAAGAGGTTGCATTAATTGACAGGTCATGCAACGAATAAGTTATATTTGTTGCCGTCGTCCTTTTGATTAGACAAACACTTATACAATACATCCAACAATCAGCTGGAGGAATGCTACAATGACCCAACTAAACAATTGAGGGTCAAGCTATTGTAACTCCTGCGACCAATACATGAGCATGAACATGTTGCCCACAAGACGGTTGGCGATCCTATTTCTATTATTAGTATCGCTGGGCACAGGACCACTCCTATTTGGCCAGACTGATACTATTTCAGCTATCAGCAATAGCGATGCCGAGGCCCTTATCCGCGACATTTTTCTCGGCGGCGGGCAGTGTTTCGAAGTATTCAATGTCGAGTTAAACGGCCAGGATGGCCAAATCGGGACGTTTAGTAATGGCCAGGCCTCTATTGGATTTGATAACGGAATCATTCTTTCTAACGGTAGTGTAAATAATATCTCAGGCCCAAATCAAGGATTTGGCTTTGCAGATGCAGACGTAACTACCAGCTATGGCGTCGTGAGTTCTGATCCTGATCTCGAAATTCTTTCCGCAATGGAAGGAGATGCCAATCCCAATTTTTTCGATGCGGTAGTACTCGAATTCGACTTCACTCCTACCCTAGATACGATCTCATTTGATTTTGTATTCGCTTCAGAAGAATATTGTGATTTCTCATTGACATCCTTTGTTGACTTGTTCGGCTTCTTTATTAGCGGCCCGGGAATTACTGGGCCATTTACTGATGGCGGTATCAATATGGCAGTCGTTCCCGGGACGACCGAACCAATTACTGCTCAGAATATTAGCCCGTTCATGAACGCAAGCTATTATTTGAACAACATACCTCCGGGCCAGATAGGCTGTTCTCTTGGTCAACCCGCTCCAGACAGCGATTTTATTGCTTTCGACGGCTTCACCGTTCCGCTCGTTGCCTCCGCTGAGGTCATTCCTTGTGAGACTTACCACCTGCGTATGGTCGTCGCAGACCGAGGCTTCGATGACCAGTTGGATGCAGCGGTATTTTTGAGAGCAAATAGTTTTGCGGCGGGTTTAACATCGAGGATTACTAGTGAGGTTACTGGCCCCAATGCTGGTAGCGACTCACCCTATGAGGGCTGTGGATTTACCTCTATCATTTTCTCTCGTGGTGACACCGTTACAAGCAGCGATCTTGTGGTCCACTATGACCTATTGGCTAATAGCACTGCTACTCCGGGCCTTGACTATATGGCACTACCAGACTCGGTTATAATCCCAGCTGGGCAGCTTACAGATACTATTGATTTGGCATTCTTTGCCGATGATATCACAGAGGGTACAGAGTTCTTCACGATACGATTAAGAAACCCTTGCGACTGTAGTGCCGCAGAGTTGACCATCAACATACTTGAACCACCTCCTGTCAGTGCCAACATTGTCGGTCCTGATAAGGTCTGCGAAGGGGAAGCCTTTAGCCTGGCTGCTGTCCCCATTGGGGGTATCGGCGAAATCAGCTATGAATGGTCGAATGGAGATATGGATTCGCTACTCAACTTCGTCCCGGCAATCACTGATACGTATGAGCTGATAATTAGTGACGAATGTGGTTCAATTGACACGCTGCTACAAGAAGTACGAGTTCAAGCCCCAGAAGGAGCCATATCAGGAGATATCATCATCTGTGACGGAAGACCAGCAGAAGACATTGCCGTGGTACTCACGGATGGCGATGTATTTGAATTTGAACTCTTTGAAAATGGCAACCCAACAACCTTCAGCAACATCGCGGCAGACACCTTGTATATTCCCGTAAATGGACCAGGTACCTACCAAATTGGCAATCTAAATGCAGATGGGTGTCCTGGCAATACCAACGGTCAAGTACAGGTGGACGAAATAGTTGTCAGCACCATGGTAGCGATTGACTCCATCAATTGTTTTGGTGACGCAGACGCCAGCATCACGCTTACACCAAACGGGGGTGCAGGAGGCTATACATATGAATGGCAACACGATGGCGCCATTACGACGAATGCTGCTAGTGGATTAGACATAGGCAATTATGATATTGTTGTCAGCGATACAGACGGCTGTGTGGACAGTATCGCGGTTCTAATCGATCAGCCTCAGCTATTGGAATTAAGTCTAGATACAATAAGTGCAATCGCCGATTGTATGGTCGCAGGTAGCTTACAGGGCCAGCCCAATGGTGGTGTACCACCATATTCCTTCAACTGGTCGGATGGAACTACTACTGCTCTGAATCAAAACATGCCTGCTGGAGACTATACCTTGACGATCAATGATGATAACGGATGTCTTACGATGATTGCTAGCACAGTCGTAGCCGACTCTCTATTACCGATAATTAGTCTACAAGCAACTGACACTCTTGACTGTATAACCAATAATGTTGATATAGACGCTGCCGGCTCTAGTCAAATGGGCAACTACACTTATGCCTGGACTTCGCCAGACGGAAGTGCACTTTCACCTCCTGATCCAATGCTCGTCAATACAACAACACCAGGAGTCTATATTCTCAGTATTACGGACAATGACAACGGTTGTGTGCAAACTGATAGCCTGGAAATCATCGAGATTAATGACGGACTGGTTGTAAGCATCGGTGGTGACGCAGACCTCTCCTGTGCCCAGCCTTCCGGTCAACTGTTTTTCCCAGATAGTTTAGCTGGTCTGGAAGCAAGCTGGCAATTGCTGGATGGTACCCCCATCGCCAGCAATGCAAACAATATTTCAATCTCTGGCCCAGGTGATTATGTACTGATGGTTGTTCAATCTGCAACAGGATGCATGGGTGCCGACACGATCACTGTGACAGCTAATGAAAATGCCCCTGTACTTTCACTAGTGGGCACACCAGATTCTCTAGACTGCACTACCAACCAAGTTGCTATTGATATTGACGTTAGTAGTGGTCCTGGTAATTACAGTTATGAATGGCAAGGACCACCAGGAGGGATAAATGGAAGCAGCACAATGCAAGACGTTTTGGCTATTGAGCCGGGCGTATACCAAGTATTCGCAGAAAACTTTGACAATGGCTGTAGAGACACCTTAGCTTATGAAGTTATCCAGGACCTCAGCGATTTGGCCATCGATCCGATTCCTGATACGACCCTGAGCTGCGCCGTTCCTCAGATTGCATTAACTGCAAGCAGCCCTGACCCCGGTAATATTGGTTATGAGTGGTTTGATAGTCAAGGTGCTAGCCTTGGCCAAGATGCTACCTTACAAATATCAGCTGCTGACACCTACACCGTACAATTGACCAACCTAGATAACGGTTGCTTTGCCACTACCATGGTAGATGTTGGTGCAGACACCATCCGCCCTCAGGTAACCGCTTTACTTCCGGATGAATTAAACTGCTTAAATGACAGTACCACACTGACAGTCCAGCCCGGGCCCGACTTCTATTCTTTCCGTTGGCGAAATGCTATGGGTGAGGCCCTAAGCAGTACTAGTCAATCACAAACCGTTGGCGATGGTGGAGGCTATATCCTCACAGTCACAGATGACCGCAATGGCTGTCGTAGCAGTGTGCTATTCGAAGTATTAATTGACACGATCGCACCGGAAATTACGCTGGAGCTTCCGGATACACTCACCTGTTTGGTACAAGATGTAATTCTGGGACCAGCGACTGTCACTGGTTCTGGAAATTATGATTACAACTGGTCAGGGCCAAACAACGGTATTGTAGGGCCTGTAGACATAGAGCAGGCAAATGCTCAAGAACCAGGGATATACATGCTTGAAGTGGTAGATGCTGATAATGGTTGTATTGATCAAGAACAACTCACTGTAGAAGTGGACCGCCTCGCCCCAGAATTAACTGCACTCAGCGATACGACCTTGAATTGCTACGAACCAGAGGCGTTGGTCGAAGGAAGCAGTACGAGCACAGGCATGCTGAGTTATGAGTGGTTCGATGAGGCTGGAGTCTCTATATCTTCATTACCCGAACTCCTTTTGACTACAGAAGGCACTTATCGTCTTGTATTAACCAACACTGAAAACGGATGTACAGACGAGGAGATGCTATCAGTAGATTCGGATTTTGACTCTCCTGCTGCCGAAGCGGGAGCCGATGCATTAATTACCTGTTCAAATACCACAGCGACACTGACTGGTGATATCGGAGAGTCAACATGGGTACCGTCTTGGCTGGATGCGAGCGGCAATATACTTTCTTCAGGTTCATGGAGCTATGAAACACAACAGCTTGGCACTTACACACTTGAAGTTCTAGATAGTGAGAACGGATGTACAGCAACGGATGTCGCAAGCGTCGACGTGGATCAAAGTTTCCCATCTGCAATCGTAGCTACTCAGCATTCAATTGATTGCTTCCTTGGTTCTGCCTTCATTGACGGTAGTGGGTCATCGCAAGGAAATGAATTCAACTATCAAATCCTTGATGACAATGGTAATGTTATAGCTCAAAGCAGTGAGCCGTCGTTTAACATAAATGCTCCAGGACAATACGAATTTGTGGTAATAGATACGGACAATGCTTGTTCACAGTCTGCCCCGTTTGCCGTCAGTTTGGAAGAGCCTTCCATCGTAGCTCTTGACATCGCAGATATTCCCTGTGGTGACACAGAGGGAAGCATCACATTTAGCGATGTACAGAACGGAACGATGCCGTATCTATACAGCATTGACAACGGTAGTACTTTTACTACATCTCCAATATTTTCCAATCTGCAAGAAGGCCAATATGATTTAGTTGTGGAAGATGCTAATGGTTGTCAGGCTTCCAGTAATGCTACCATCACTGCTGCAACCGGTGTGAATGTTAGCTTACCAGAGCAGGTAGAACTCGAATTGCTGGAGAATTATACGCTGAACCCAGTCATTGGTAATGTAGCGCTCAATGATTTAGTAGAGATCAAATGGAGTGGGAGTAATCAATTAAGCTGTTTGGACTGCTTGAACCCCGAGTTCATCGCCGAGGAAACAACTTTCCTCACCTTGAGTCTGACCGATGTGAATGGTTGCTCCGCATCTGCTACAATCCTGCTGATTGTAGACGAAAGAGTGCCCGTTTTCATCCCGAATGCTTTTTCTCCTGATGGGTTAGATGGTGCTAATGATTTCTTCACGGTTTTTGGTGATCCAAGTAAAATCGTTGAAGTGCTTCAGATGAACATTTTTGATCGTTGGGGAGGCTTGGTTTTCAGCAGGAATAACCTGCCGATAAATGCCCCAAGTGAAGGATGGGATGGCAAAGCAAATGGTACTACCGTAAACCCAGGTGTTTACGTTTACTGGATTGAGGTTCAACTGGCAAATGGCCAGATCAAGATTATGGAAGGCGATGTAGTACTTCTGAAGTAACAATTTTATCGCACCTTTGTGGCATGAGAATGTTGGTTAAGACCCTCGCGGGTTTGGAAGAGTTACTAGCCGAAGAATTGCGTGTATTGGGCGCAACGGAGGTTAGCCTGCAAAAAAGAGCAGTTAGCTGTGAAGGTGAGCTTGAGCAGCTGTACAAAGCAAATCTATGGCTACGATATGCCATACGAGTACTTGTCCCTGTACGAGAGTTTAGCGTACAAAATGAGGATGATCTTTACGACCAGTTACGTACAGTCCAATGGGATCAATACTTGAAGCTCCATCAAACCTTTGCGATCGATGCCAACTCTCAATCCTCTCGATTCAAGCATAATCACTACCTGGCGCTACGCACAAAAGATGCGGTAGCTGATTGGTTCAGAGATAAACACAATCGCCGTCCGAATGTCAACCCAAAGGAGCCTGATATTCGCTTTCATATCCACGTGGACAATCGCCAGCAAGTGACGCTCCTTTTGGATAGCTCTGGGGATGGCCTACATCGTCGAGGCTACCGTACTACTGGTGGTGCTGCCCCGTTAAATGAAGTTCTCGCAGCTGGAATGATCGGTCTTTCCGGTTGGAAGGGTGATCAGCCATTTGTGGATATGATGTGCGGTTCGGGCACCATTCTCATCGAGGCAGCAATGCTTGCTGGGAACATCGCTCCTGGCATGCATCGTTCTTTCGCGTTCGAGAAGTGGCCAGACTTCGACAAAGATCTCTGGCAAAGTGTCAAATCAGAAGCACGGCAAGCCAAACGTCCTCCAAGTCAACCTATCCTGGGGGCGGATAACCACTTTAAGGCTATTCGAATCTCTGAAAACAATATTGCTGCCGCTCACTTGCAATCCTACATTCGGGTGAAGCGATCCAAGTTTCAGCAGTTCTTACCACCTGAAGGTCCTGGGACACTCATCAGTAACCCTCCATATGACTTTAGACTTGAGGATAAAGACATCAATGGCCTTTACAAAGCATTTGGAGATAAGCTAAAGAAAGACTTCGCCGGCTACCAGGCTTGGTTGATCTCTGGCAACTTTGAGGCCTTAAAACATGTCGGGCTTCGACCTTCTCGCCGGATTCATTTGTTAAATGGTCAAATCCCCTGTAAATTCCATCGGTACGAATTGTACGAAGGAAGCAGAAAGGCAGAGAAGAAGGCTCAAAATGAAGCAAAAAGCTAGAGCTGCTCTGCTGATTACTGGAATTATTAGTAGATATGGTTTTTCACCGCAGTCTTCAAGTCCTATTTACTGCAGCTTTGATGCTGCTGTCAGCAAGTTTCTGTTTTGCTCAAACTCAAGCCAACAGTTCTCTATTGACTGGAGTCAGTCTGCATTCATCTACTTTCCAGTTTACCCAGAAGGTCTTGCTTTGGAGTGAGCTCCTTCCAAAACAAGTAGCTGACACAGCGTTACCTGCTTCCCTTGCTAGTTTCAAGTCTTGGTCATCTACAGAGCGCCCCTATGCTTACAAAGTTGAAGACCTTGCCTTCTTTTGCCGACTGGAAGTACAGCTTGAGAAAGCAACAAAAATCCCCGTCCGTTTCCGCATTGGTGATGTACAACAAGTTGATTATCTGGAAGGTAAATTTGAAGGCTGGCGCTATGGTTACTAGTCTTCCACCAGTATAGCTATCGTAAAACAACACCATAAGGATTTTGTCCTCGCTGATAGTGAAGTTATCTTAGGAATTTGATCACAATAGATCTACCTCCAAAGAAACTACCGAAACAATCAGCATGTCCGTTACTAGATTTAAGAAACTCCTAGTCGCAAATCGCGGCGAAATTGCCATTCGAGTACTCCGCGCAGCCTCCGAGCTCCAATTGCGCACAGTTGCTCTATACACTTACGAAGACCGCTATAGCTTACACCGATATAAAGCGGATGAAGCTTACCAAATCGGTCCAGATAATGAGCCCCTAAAGCCATATCTGGATATTGAGGAGATCATCAAATTAGCCAAGGAAAAGAATGTTGATGCTATCCACCCAGGCTATGGTTTCTTGAGCGAGAACGTAACTTTTGCGCGCCGGTGCCGCGAAGAAGGTATAGCATTCGTTGGTCCTGCTCCGGAGGTTATGGAGCGTCTCGGAGATAAGGTGGCGGCCAAAGTTTTGGCCAGAAAGGTAGAAGTGCCGCTGATTGAAGACTCGCAAGAGCCCTTGACCACTTCAGAAATCGCGCTAGCCGAAGCTCGTCGAATTGGTTACCCGGTAATTATCAAAGCCGCTGCTGGTGGCGGTGGTCGCGGCATGCGTGTGGTCCGCACGGACGGCGAGTTGGTCCACGAATACAACGAAGCCAAGGGGGAAGCACAAACCGCCTTTGGTGACGGTACCGTTTTCCTGGAAAAATTCATTGAAGAGCCTAAACATATCGAGGTGCAAATACTCGGTGACCATCACGGTAATATCGTGCACCTCTTCGAGCGAGATTGTTCTGTACAGCGCCGTTTTCAGAAGGTAGTAGAGGTAGCACCAAGTATTAATCTTAAGCAGGAAACGAGGGGCAAACTCTACGAATATGCGGTTCGACTGGCAAAGGAGGTAGAATACAGTTGCGCCGGTACTGTAGAGTTTTTGGTAGACCAAGACGAAAGCATCTACTTTATCGAGGTCAATCCCAGGGTCCAGGTGGAACACACCATTACGGAAGAGGTCACGGGCATTGATATCGTCCGTTCTCAGATCCTCATTACTATGGGGTATCCGCTATCGCATAAGACGATTTTCATAAGAAGTCAAGAGGACGTACAACTCAATGGTTTTGCTATTCAGTGTCGGGTAACCACAGAAGATCCGCAGAATAATTTCAAGCCAGACTATGGAACGCTGATTGCCTACCGCTCTGCATCGGGTATGGGGATTCGCCTGGATGCTGGAAGTGCATTCCCTGGTGCCAAGATCAGTCCATATTTCGATTCCATGCTGGTAAAGGTTACGGCTTGGGGTCGGACATTACAAGGGGCCAGCGAACGATTGCACCGTGCCCTTCGGGAGTTTCGTATTCGCGGGGTACGGACCAATATTGGATTCCTGCTAAACCTACTACAGGATCCGACTTTCAAGCAAGGTGCTGCCACTGTCAAGTTCATCCAACAGCATCCAGAACTTCTCACGCCACCGAATTGGAAAGATAGAGGAACAAAGCTTATTAGCTACCTCGCAGACGTCAATATCAACGGTAATGCCGATGTAAAGGCACATGATCCCAAGAAGACCTTTTTGGTCCCAACCATGCCTGCCATTGACCTGGACCAGCCCTACCCAAAGGGCAGCAAAGACCGGCTCAATGAACTGGGTCGAGATGCTTTCTTAGCCGACCTAAAGAAGGACAAGAAGATTCAATACACAGACACCACCTTCCGGGATGGTCACCAAAGCTTATTGGCCACCAGAATGCGGACCTTCGACATGCTGCGCATTGCAGAGCATTTTGCGAAAGCGCATGGTGGTGACCTGTTCAGTATGGAAGTATGGGGAGGAGCCACCTTCGATGTTGCCATGCGCTTCTTGAAGGAAAACCCTTGGCAACGTTTAGCGCTTCTACGGGAGGCTATGCCGAATGTGTTGTTGCAGATGCTACTGCGTGGCTCCAATGCCGTTGGTTATGCTGCTTATCCTGATAATCTAGTAGTCAAGTTTATTGAAGAAGCTGCAGCTACGGGAATAGATGTCTTCCGGATTTTTGATTCGCTCAACTGGATTGAAAACATGAAGACAAGTATCAAGACGGTACGAGAGCGTACGGATAGCCTTGCCGAAGCTTGTCTATGCTACTCTGGAGACATTACCGATCCATCCAAAACGAAGTTCACCCTCCAGTACTACTTAGATCTTGCGCGTCGACTTGAGGATGCAGGAGCGCACATTATTGCGATCAAGGATATGGCTGGCTTGTTGAAACCATTGGCCGCTGAAATGCTGATTAGTGAACTAAAGCAGGTTGTAGACACACCAATACATCTGCACACCCACGACACCAGTAGCATTCAGTCTGCTACCTATCTGAAAGCCGTCAATGCCGGTGTGGATGTAATTGATGTAGCCATCAGCGCGTTATCAGGCCTGACTTCTCAGCCGAGTATGAATTCATTCGTGGCTATGATGCAGGGGCATGAACGGGAAAATCCGATTGACCTACCATCTCTTAATAAATTCAGTAGTTACTGGGAGGGCGTTCGGAGTTACTACTACCCTTTCGAAACAGAACTGCGTTCTGGCACGGCTAGTGTTTATGAGCACGAAATTCCAGGAGGACAGTACTCCAACCTTCGACCACAAGCTCGTGGTTTAGGACTGGAAGAAGAATTCGAGACCATCAAGGCCAATTACAAAGCGGCAAACGAACTCTTTGGCGAGTTAATCAAGGTGACTCCTTCCTCTAAAGTGGTTGGTGATATGGCCATGTTTATGACCAGTAACGGCCTTAGTAAGGAGGACGTTTTGGCCAAAGGACATAAGCTAGCGTTTCCTGATAGTGTTAAGGCGCTCATGCGTGGCGATCTAGGACAAATTGAGGGTGGTTTTCCTAAGAAAATCCAGGAACTCGTACTTAAAGGCGAAGAACCGTATACAGAACGCCCCAATGCCCACCTCGCACCAATTGATTTCGAAGAAGAGCTCGCTAAATTCCAAGCCGAATTCGGAGAAGATCTAGGCATGCAAGACCTAATTGCCTATTTACTTTATCCAAAGGTTTATCGAGACTACCATGAGTTTAGGGAACAATATGGAGAGGTAAGTAACTTACCAAGTCCAGCCTTCTTTTACGGCTTGAAGCCCAATGAAGAAATCATTGTAGAGATCGGGCCAGGTAAAAACATACTGATCAAATACTTGAACAGCACAGCTGCTGATGAACAGGCTAATCGTCTGGTCTTCTTCACGCTTAATGGTCAAACTCGTTCCGTGCAAATTCACGACAAGAATGAACTGGTAGAAGTCGCGGTTCATCGCAAAGCAAGCGGGGATAAAGAAGTTGGCGTACCACTACAAGGAAACCTCAGCAAGATTCTGGTAGAAGAAGGAGATGAAATTGATGTGAACACACCACTATTCATCATCGAAGCCATGAAGATGGAGAGTACAATTACTGCTCCGGTTGCGGGTGTGGTAAAGAAGATTCACCTCAAAGAAAAGACACTGGTGGAACAAGACGATCTAGTAGTGGAATTGGAGTAAGTAAAAAGGAAAAGCGTACATTGAGAATAAACCTATATCTGCTCTCATGTTACGCGCTTCTTTATTCTCTACGTTCTTATTGATCGTTGCATCAATAACTGCTCAGACCTATGTTATGAGTGGCGATGACATCAATCGTTGTTCAGGCACCTTCTATGATTCTGGTCAATTTGATCCGTACAATCCGCTAGATAGCCTTGAAACAGTTATCTGCCCCACTGGTAGTGATGAGAATCGCACCCGATTAACTTTTGTGCAAATTGACCTCGCAAAAGGCGATAGTCTACGGTTTTTCGATGGCACTGATAATTCAGCACCAGAATTATTTTCACTTACTGATTTAGCTTCAGGGCATCCATTTACCATACAGGCGAGTGCCTCAAATACCAGTGGCTGCCTGACCGTTCGCTTCGTTACAAATGATGACGGCAATGCCGCTGAAGGATGGGAGGCTGGTATCAGCTGTGTACCCACTTGCCAACGAATTGTCAATGAGGTGCAATACGGAATCTCTTCCAGTGTAGAAGGAACAGTTGAATTTTGCCTCGATGAAGAAGTGAGCCTCAGTACTTCAGTCAGCTTCCCGGATAACAATGAAGCCTACGAACAAAGCTTGGACTCGATGGACTTCTATTGGCTTTATGGTGCTGATACCGTCGGTGTCGGCCCTAGTGTCAATTGGCTCCCAACTGCGGAAGGTTTTGGACAGCTCCAGCTGATCAGTGTAGACCAACGGGGCTGCACGAATGTAGATTATAACCGGGTGTGGGCATTTGTTGGGCCTCCTCCAAGTGTTGAGCAAACTGGTCCGGAAGAACTCATGGTTTGTCCAGGTGAAACGGTCGTCTTGTATACTTCCGCATCTGATACTAATCGACCGGGCTTTCAAATTGGTCAAGCCACTGCGGGTGGAGCATTCCCCATCAACAGCGATGATTTTCTCTACATCGATGGTCCAGAAGAAATTAGCTCTACCGTAGTTTTAGAAAACTACCCGGCTAACGCTACATTAGGGACGGACATCTTGCTGGATAGCATTCAGTTCCTATTAGAACACTCTTATGCCGGAGACCTTCAAATAGACATTATTTGCCCGAACGGACAGCTCGTCACTCTAATTGATTACCCTGCCGGTTTGGGCAGTTCAAATTTTGGAGAACCGTTTGCTCAAAGCCCAGTGGATGAACAGACAAAGGACCGCACGCCAGGCATTCCTTATACTTACTCGTTCTCTCCTCAAGCCGACTTTAGTTTTTATGACTTCGACCCCGATGCACCGCTCTACGTATACACCACCGTACCCAGTGCACAAAATGGTGCTTCTTATACCTATGCGGACACGTACTACCCTAGTGGAAGCTATTTGCCAGAGGAATCTCTAAATAGCTTGAATGGATGTCCCTTAAACGGTGAATGGGAGTTCAGGATAACGGATAACCTCGGGCTTGACAATGGCCACTTATTCGGTTAGTCTCTATACTTTAGTGGTACTACTCCCATTGAAGGAGATCCACTCAGCACTACTGTTTGGTCCTGGGAGGACAGTGATGCAATTGTATCTCAAAATAGAGATAGCGTCATCGTAGTTCCTACAGGCTCTGGCACAGAAATACTGACACTGACGGTGGACGATCTGTTTGGTTGTACGATCAGTACGGAGTACCAAATCACGGTGCTGCCATGGAACAATGATATTTGTCAGGGGTTTGCTCCTACCATTCCAGAATTAAGTCTTGACCCTATACTTTGGCCAAATCCCTTTACTGGAGAGATAAACGTCTCTCTGCCAACTGTATCAGAGGATAACTACTGGCGCATTTACTCCGCGAATGGACAATTAATGAGCGAAGGCTCTAATGCCCAGACCTCAATTAATACTGCCAACTGGCCCGCAGGCCTATACTTGTTTCAAATCGTTGATCGAACGACGGGAAGCACTATCGTAGAACGAATGGTGAAACAATAATTCAGAAAACTGTAAATATCAGTAGTTAAGCTGTTAACCTTTCCGGTAAAGGCAGTATCAATAGGGGTCAACAGGATTACGGATTCAAGCACGAATACCGTAATTTTGATGTGAAACACTTGTAAGTAACACTGAATGCTGCTGGACTAGTAGCTCAATTCCAAAAACACCACATCCATGACCTGGATCCCCCGCTTCCTTACCCTGCTAGCGCTATGCCTCTTTACTTCTGTTTCTGCAGCTGATTATTTCTGGATCGGCGGCAGTGGCGATTGGTCTGACATCAGTCATTGGGCCACAACATCTGGCGGCGTCATTACCCATAGCCAAGCGCCAACTGCAGATGACGATGTATATTTTGATGCCAATTCATTTACCGGCCCCGGGCAGACGGTAAGCATGAATACCGACATTATCTTTTGCCGCAGTATCAATTGGCTTGCTGCTACTAATAATCCCACTTTTACGGGTGGCGCCAATGTAACGATGAATGTCTACGGCTCCCTTGACTTTAGTCCGAACATGACATTTAGTTTTGCCGGGCAAATGGTTTTCACCGGAAACACGACCACCAACACTGTCAATTTTGGGACTCACAATGCTGGCCAGGATATCCTCTTCTCCGGCACCGGTGGTTGGACACTGAGCGGTGGTGTGCAAGTAGACAGTGCTTTTGTCTTCAACGAGGGCACCTTGAATACGAATGGTCAGGATATTACCTGCCAATATTTCTACAGTAACACAACCAATACGCGAAGTCTAGATCTGGGAGCTTCCGCTATTACCATCAACGGAGCTACAATTGACCCCTTCAATGGCAACGTACCAGACCAGATTATCCAACCCTTACGCCTGAATGCTCAGAATATGACCATGACGGCTGGAACATCCACTATAGAGCTTACTAATCCAGTTGTAGACATCTGGCTGGAAGGTCCTGGTATCATTAATCTGAATCGAGTCTTTCTTAGTAGTCCCGTTGGGAACAGCAGGATCATTCCCTGGGTGCCAAGTGGAAATGGTGCAGATATTCCAACCATGAACTATGAAGAGCTGGAGTTGGCTCATTTGACACTGCTAAATGGTAGCCCGAGTATTGGCAATCTTATTCTGTATCCAGATCAGCGTTATCTGTTCGAGGGTGGCGAAACCTTTACCCTAGGACAAATCCAAGCAGTTGGTAATTGCCTGGAAAGCATTGCCATTGAATCTACCGATGGTGGCACGCCAGTCAGCTTTACTACTACCAATGCCATTACAGTCGACTTTGTATCTCTTCGGGGCGTCAATGCGCAAGGGACTGGAAGCTTCACCGCCAATAATGCAGTTGATTTAGGTAATAACAATGGCTGGACGATTAATCCGCGCCTATCACAAGACTTTTACTGGGTTGGTGGAACCGGACTCTGGAATGATCCAACCAACTGGTCCTTCACTAGTGGTGGTGCCAGCAGTGGCTGTATCCCCTCACAATTGGACGACGTGTACTTTGATGCCAACTCCTTCAATGCTGGAGGCCAAACAGTTACGATCAATGTAGAAAATGCCTACTGCCGAAGTATGAATTGGACAGGAGCGACCAACAATCCGTCCTTGGCGGGCCCTAGCAATAATGCATTGCGGCTGGGAGGCTCACTCACATTCATCCCAGCTATGCAGAATGTCTTTGATGGTGCGCTTTTCTTTGAATCAGATGAGCTGGGTAATACGATTACTACAGCGGGACAACCCATAAACTTTGACCTCAATTTTTCCGGTGTAGGCGGAGAATGGACCTTAATGGATGATCTTTATGTAGAGCAAAACATCTACTTCACCTCAGGTACTTTGCGTACGAATGATGTATTCATTGACGCCAATCGATTCTATTCTGAATTTCCGTTTCAGCGGCAGCTATTCCTGGGCTCTTCCCTTGTACAATTGAATCTCAGAAATGTGTTTGCGCCGATCTGGGAGATTAACACCAACAACCTTAACCTCGATGCCGGCAACTCAACCATTGAGGTCACAGGGTCCTTCTCTGCACTCTTCCGCACCGAAGGAACAGAGACGGCAGCCTATAACAACATCATATTCCGATCATTTGAAGGTCGCTTCTTCTCCTTGATAGATTTTCCGGGCACTGATGTTACCGTAGACTCCTTATTCTTCTATCAGGAGGGTTTTATCTCTGGTAACCACACCATCAACTATTGGTACATGGCTCCTGGCCACAACTACGAGTTTGTGAGCAGCGTCCGCCAAACGGTGACAGAATTAGATGCTAACGGAAACTGTCCTGATGGCATGATCTACATTCGGTCGGCCAGCTATGGCTATTCTACTCAGTTTGAGATCGATAATGACCATACCTTTGAACGCCTATACCTGCACGGAATAGAACAGATAGGCACAGGAAACCTGCAGGCCAATAACTCTGTGGATGATGGCGGCAACACCAACTGGAACTTTACTGAGCTCACTGGCCGAACACTCTACTGGGTGGGTGATAGTGGAGAATGGACCGATGAAATTCACTGGTCGCTAAGTTCTGGTGGCCCAGGAGGAGAATGTATTCCAACGCCACTTGACAACGTCATATTTGACGCCAACTCCTTCAATAGCGCATTCCCGTTTGTGTTCAATAGTCTGGGAAGCACCATGTATTGCTATGATATGCATTGGCAAGCAGGAGTTGTCAATATGCCCAACTACAATGCCAACTACCTAGACATATTTGGGTCATTGACCATTGAAACACCGATGGAATGGAATGTTACCTTCATCGGCATGCGTGGCAGCGGTGACCATACCATAACTACTACTGGAGTACGTTTATTCACCATGTGGGTTGATGGTACCGGCACATTCACTTTGCAGGATTTTCTAGATATCAATTCCATTCGCTTTGCCCGAGGCACCTTTGATACCAACAACCAGAACATCAGGGCAGTCGACATGGGTGGCAATTCCCTCAGCAACGAGAAGACGCTCATATTCAATGACTCTTATATTGAGTTGACGGGGCCAAACCCAAATCCATTCCTAGGTACATTTTCGATCACTTCGGATCTAACCACAGTAATACCTGGGAATTCGGTCATCGAATTAACACACCCTAACTCGGGATTCGAAACCACTTATCCGCTGACTTTCAACAACGTTATTTTCTCTGCTCCAGACGGTGATGTATTTGTGGAAACGAGTGGGAGTACCTTCAACCTCATTTCTTTTAGCGGAAGCGCAGAAATGGTAGGCTTTTCTACTACGGATACGTTATTCTGCGCTCCTGGTAAGAACTACATATTTGAAAGTGGCCAGACGCAAACCATCAATGAATACTGGCAAATCATTGGTAACAATTGTACGCCCATTGGTTTATCCGCTAGCGTCATCGGCAGCCTTGCAGATGTGAGTATGCCAGCCCCTGGGGAAATACTCGCTGACTTCATTCAAATGCGCGATATCCGTGCGCAAGGAGGTGCCGACTTTCTGGCCGGCGCCCGAAGTACAGACATTGCCAATTCGAATGTAGGATGGACTTTTGACAGCGCGCCTGAATTCATTGATGTGGGCTTCCTGGGCCCAGACCAGGCCCTTTGTAACGGCGAACCGGTAACTCTAGACGCCTACTCCTTCTCGCTAGGAGAAACCTATCTATGGCAAGATGGATCAACGGACGCTACCTTGACCGTCGATCAATCCGGCACCTACGCTGTGGAGGTTACTTTCCTGAGCAACTGCATCATTCGAGATACGATTGAGGTGGTGGCGGCACAAGACTTTGATGTTGACTTGCCCGATGACCCGGTCCTGTGTGAGGGTGAAACCTTGGTTCTCCAACCCGGAATTACGATCAGTGGTGCAACCTATACCTGGCAGGACGGTTCAGAGGATCCTACTTTCGCGGTCTCTGCAGCAGGTGAATATTTCGTAGAAGTCAGCATTGGTGGATGTACCGATGCAGACACAACCATGGTAAGTGTGAATAGCTTCCCTGATCTGGACTTAGGGCCTGATTTAACCCTGTGCGATGGAGAAGAGTTTACCCTATCTTCCAATGTTACCGCTGACACCTACCAATGGATAGATGGAAGTAACGGCATGATGTTTTCTGGCAACGCTGGCGGAGTTTATTGGCTGCAAGCTGCAAACGATGTTTGTGCCATTCGCGATAGTGTAACCGTCATCTATAACCCAATTCCAAGTGTGGAGTTAGGAGCTGACACTTTACTCTGTGATCAAGACAATTATCAACTACAACTTCCTGCTGGAGGAGTTAGTTACTCCTGGCAGGATGGAAGTATGGGTAATACCTTCCTTGCGTCAAGTACTGGATTGTATTGGGTGGAAGGAGAACGGCTCGGATGTAGTGCCAGGGATTCCATTAACCTGACATTCCAGGATAATCCGGAGATAGAATTTGGAGATGAAATTTTCGGGTGCAACGGAGATGTTATTAGCCTCTCTTCTCCAGTTGTTGCCGATGCCTACATGTGGAGTGATGGCGATATGGATGCCGACTTCTCTACAACTACAGCTGGTTCCTATTACTTAGATGCCTCTTTCGGTCAATGCACCGTACGCGAATTCTTTGAGGTTATCTTGAGTGACTTTCCAACCATTACACCATTAGGCCCTGATCAGGATCTATGTGAAGGGACAACATTGACGCTAACGGCGAATACTGATCTTGGTACTATCACCTGGCAAGATGGAAGTACCAACACCACTTTTGAGGTCAGCACAGCTGGCAGTTATGCCTATCAAGCGGATAATTTGGGATGTGTAAGTAGCGACACCATTCAAGTCTCTATAATCGATCTACCGGATTTAGACATCGAAAACAATTACGGCAGCTGTGAAGGCGAGACGTTTAGCCTTACTACCACTATGATGGCCGATGACTACAGTTGGAGTAACGGAGATATGGGCCCCACATTTATGAGTACAGTTCCCGGCACTTTTACCTTAACAGCAACCATCGGACAATGCGAACTCATGGGCAGCTTTGAATTGGAATTTGTTCAAGCGCCAGTGGTAGACTTAGGCATGGATCAAACAGCCTGCGATGGGGAATCAGTTCTATTGGATGCCGGCCAAGATGGAACTTGGCAGGACGGTACAGTAACCGATGTATTTGTGGCGCAGCAAAGTGGCACCTATACCGTCGTAGTAAGCAATAGTGGTTGTTCTGCCAGCGACAGTGTTGTTCTAGACTTCTTACCGAGTCCATCTTTCAGCTTAGGTGACGATCAAACCGCTTGTGAAGGCGAACCTTTAACATTGAGTGCACCTACAGGTCTAGGAACCCTAAGCTGGGATGATGGTACTGATGTGCAGGATCGTCCTATTTCGAATACCGGCATTTACTGGCTGGAGGTAACTGCCGCTAACGGATGCGCAACACGCGATTCCGTATCAATCAGCTTTGCCCCGCTACCTCTACTTGAGTTAGGCCCTGATACCGTTGTATGTGATAATTTGACCTTCCAAATCAAGCCACAGGTCGGAACAGGTATTCTGCGTTGGTTTGATGGTAGTACAGCTGATATTTTCACGGTAGAATCACCAGGAATTATTACTGCTACCTTAGACAATGATGGTTGTATTGCATCAGATGCTATTCTAGTAGAGTTCAAAGAGTGTACGGTGTTTCAGGCATTCTTACCCAATGTGTTTTCCCCGAATAACGATGGCGTAAACGATGAATTTCGTCCACAATTTGATCCATCGATTCAGGTAGAGGAATACGAACTACAAGTTTTTGATCGCTGGGGTAATCAGCTCTTTGTTAGTGATCAATTAGATCAAGGATGGGAAGGAAGAAGCCAGGGAGATCTACTACCGCAAGGGGTGTACGTCTTTTTTATTAATATTACCTACACAGATGACCTGGGAACTAACTCCGAGGTCATATCAGGAGATATTACTTTGCTTCGATGATTAGAATAAACCTTTGGTCAAGTCCGCGGAATATTTCCACGGCACTTATGTACAGTTTTGCCCAGCGTGCAGATACTACCGTCGTAGATGAGCCTTTATATGCCTACTATCTAACGAATACTGATAGTGAAGCAGAGCATCCTGGAGTTCCGGAGATTTTGGCCAGCCAATCTTCAAGTGGAGAGGAGGTGGTCCGCGAAGTTATTTTGAGCGACCACTACCCTACTCCAGTGGTGGTCCACAAGCAAATGACCCACCACCTACTAGATTTGGATCGGAGTTTTTTACATCAATGCCAGAATGTATTGTTGATTCGTGATCCAAGGGCGATTCTTGCGTCCTATACCAAGGTGGTGCAAGCTCCTACCCCGTACGACATTGGGATTCCGCAACAGATTGATCTCTACCAATACCTGCGAAAGCATGACTTGCTTTCAGCGATTGTAGATACGTCTATTCTGCTACAAAATCCCACTCAAGTATTGGATCAACTCTGTCAGCAAGTTGGAATTCCATTTAATGAAAGCATGCTTTCCTGGGAGGCTGGCGCGCGCGCTGAAGACGGTGTTTGGGCACCCTATTGGTACCACAATGTTCATAGCTCCACCGGCTTTAAGCCCTATGTGAAAAAGGAAATCGATTTACCAGATCACTTGGAGGAATTAGCTAGCAGTTGTCTCCCTACTTATCAGGAGTTATTGGCAGACGAGCTTTGTATAAAATTGAGGAGCTAGGCTAGGTAGTCCAGTCACCACTAAAAACGAAATCAGCAGGTCCGCAAAGCCAGATGTGCTTAAAGATATTGCCATCATAAGACAATTTCACCTCCAGCTGCCCCCCTTTCGCCTGAACGGGTACGGTGAAATCACCCCTTTCACCACTTCGTACAACAGCCACAATGGCTGCGGCAGTGACGCCCGTTCCACAGGCTAGTGTTTCCGCTTCAACACCACGCTCGTAGGTGGCAATCTCTACCTGATTGGCGCTGCCACAAACAAAATTAATATTACTACCTCCTGGTGCGAATTGGTCGTGCTCTCGCAGTATCCGTCCTTCATTATCGACGTCAACGGAAGCTATTTCGCTGCGCCATTGTACAAAATGAGGTGATCCTGTATCCAGGAAATAGCCATCCAATACCTCCTCTACAGTGGCAACGTCTAGCATCTCTAATTCCACCCAATTATCGGCAGTAATTCTAGCTCGATGAGGTCCATCTACGGCCAAGAAATGTGTTTCTTCTTGAACGTAACCCAAGCGCTTCGCAAAAGCAGCGATACAGCGTCCACCATTGCCACACATGCTGCTCAGTCGACCATCTGAATTGTAATAACGCATATAGAAATCATAGTCTGGATGTGGTTCTAGCAACATCAGACCATCCGCGCCGATTCCAAATCGTCGGTCACATAGACGAGCAATATTTTCGACCGATGTGTCTTGCAGTACTGGACCTTGCAAGTGGTCGAAGAGAATGAAGTCATTCCCTGCCCCCTGGTATTTATAGAAAGGTATCACTGGCTGGAATTATGATCAGCGTTTATGGAGTATTGGAAGTCCTAAAAGTCTTCCCAGAAATCACTAAACAAGTTCCAGATGTCTTCGGTTGGCGGCGGTGCAGTGATGGTGACCGGTTCTTTCTTTACTGGATGGATAAAAGAAAGAGAGCGACAATGTAGGTGAATACTACCATCGCGATTGCCTTCTGGGGCTCCATACTTCATATCGCCACGAATAATGGTGTTATTCTTAGCCAGCTGCACACGGATTTGGTGTGGTCTGCCGGTCCCTAACTTGACCTCTTGCAAAACATGAGAAGCAATGCGGCCCAGCACTTTGTATTCCAACTCTGCCTTCTTAGCGCCCTCAGATCGTCGGCTCATGCGATCATAGGCCTTAGCACGGTTTTTCGTCTTGTCCTTGAGGATGTAGTGCGTAAGCTTTCCCTCTAGAGGCTCTGGCTGTTCTAAGGTAACGGCCCAGTACAGTTTTTCGATTTCCCGCTGCTTGAACAGCTCATTCATGCGGGTCAGTCCCTTGCTGGTGCGGGCGTACAGTAGTACTCCACTCACCGGGCGATCCAAGCGATGAATCGTTCCCAGGAAGACGTCTCCTGGTTTATTATATTGGATCTTGATATATTGCTTGACAAAATCAGCCATCGTCATATCCCCGGTCTGATCCCCTTGAACCAGGTATCCAGCAGGCTTGTTAATGGCTATAAGATGATTGTCTTCGTAGAGCACCTGTAAGTGCATACTGTCAGATTTAATTGAACGGCAAAATTATGAAATTATCCCTTGGCTTTTCGCCATGTCCCAATGACACTTTCATTTTTGATGCACTTGTGCACAACAAGATCGATACGGAAGGTCTCGAGTTCGATGTTGTATTGGCTGATGTGGAGGAATTAAACCAGAAAGCCTTTGCGGGAGATTTGGATATTACCAAGCTGAGTTACCACGCTTATGCCTACCTCACCGACAAGTATGCGCTACTAGATTCGGGCTCTGCTTTGGGTCGAAATTGTGGTCCGCTACTTATCGCTAAACGGTCTATCACACAAGCCGAAATAGAAAAAGGACCAATTGCCATCCCCGGAAAATATACCACAGCCAACTTCCTGCTGAGCATGGCCTATCCTGCGGCACAGAATAAGAAGGAGTTGCTGTTTTCTGATATTGAGCAAGCTGTTTTGAATGACGATGTGGTAGCTGGACTGATCATCCATGAAAACCGCTTTACGTATCAGGACAAAGACCTGGTCAAGCTGAGGGATCTGGGCGAGTTCTGGGAAGGCTCCACTGGCCACCCGATTCCCTTAGGTGGCATCGTAGTCAATCGCAATCTTCCAACGGAAATTCAGCAAAAGGTCAATCGGGTGTTAGCAAAGAGTGTGGCTTTCGCACAAAAACAGCCGGAGGCTACACGGGAGTACGTAAGCGCTCACGCGCAAGAAATGGACGAGGAAGTCATGTATGCACACATTGGGCTCTATGTCAATGACTTCACCCGTGATTTAGGAGACGAGGGCCGATCAGCTGTTAATTTCTTGTTTTCCGAGGCACAACGCCTGGCCGTAGTTCCCTCCATTACCAATGAAATCTTTGTTCCAAACTAGCACCCTCACCAACTTAGTGCGCAGGATTTAATTCACTTATCACCGGCCTTCGGGAATTCTTTTTCGGGCTTCGATGTTATTAAAGCTTCGAATCTCTTACAATTCCCGACTCATGAATCAGGCTATCTCCACAACACCTTCGCAAACACTCTTTCAGAGTTTTAAACAGATCGTATTGTACTGGGCAGCAGCAGCTCGTCCATTCCGATGGTACTTTGTTGGCATCTATGCCGCCTATGCGGTAGGCATTACAGCAGAACACGTCCTAATCCCAATTTTCTACCAGAAAATCGTGGATGGAATGGTGCTTTCACCAACGGAAATGAGTGAGGCTGCAGTGAGCAGTTCTTATGCGGCATTGATCACCTACATTTGGTACGTGGGTATTTTATCTGCTACCCGAATAGGTATGTACAGACTAGGCGATTGGTTCTTTGACTACTTTCGATTAGGAACCGTCCGAAACCTGGAAAACGGCATGTTTGGCGACTATCTCCGGCACGGCCGGAAGTTTTTCGTCAACAACTTTGCTGGTTCACTCTTAAACGACCACCGGCAAATGCGCAGTGCCTTTGATGTCTTTATGGATCATGGCACTTTTACTTTTTTCTGGTGGCTCATTGTCTTCACCGGAAGTTTAGTTGCACTAGCTATTGTCTTTCCAATTGGAGCCATTGGCATCCTGGTTTGGTTTGCATTGTATCTGGTTATCGCAATACTGATTTCCAAGAAGAAGCTGTATCACGAACGAAAAGTGTCAAAACTGAACTCAAGTATGACTGGCTTACTCGCTGACAACCTGAGTAATGCCATGACCATCAAAACCTTTGGTGCAGAAAGACGTGAACAACGACATTACGGACACCGCAATGAAGTGCGGCACCAGGCACGGCATCGCAACAAGTACTGGAGCCGTTGGCGGAACGGACTCCAAGGCATTATGCTCATCATTCTGGATGTAGGTATCCTGGGTGTGGGTGCATACTATTGGATGATTGGTAAAATCAGTCCTGGAATCATCGTTCTGATCCTTTACTACGCCAATAGTATATCATCTGAAGTATGGAACTTCTCTCGAATGATCAACGCCATGACGCAAGCCTACGCGGATGCAAATAAATTCATGGAGCACATTCGAGTACAACCAGATATTCGCGACCCACAAAAGGCCAGTCAAGATGGTATTAATGCCGGTGGAATCCAGTTGGAAAACATTGGTTTCACCTATCCAGAGGGTGCTAACGTTTTCAATGATTTCGACTTGGAAATCCACCCAGGTGAAAAGGTAGGTATCGTAGGCCCAAGTGGATCCGGCAAGTCTACCATTGTCACCCTTCTTCAAAGGCACATGGATGTACAGAAAGGTGCCATATTGATTGATGGCGTAGACATTAGGCGACTGCCACAGGCCTACCTGCGATCAAAGATTTCGCTGGTACCACAGGACCCAAGTTTATTCCACCGCAGCTTGAGGGAGAACATTGCCTACGGCAAGCCAAAAGCTAGCATGGAAGAGATTATTGCAGCGGCACGTAAAGCGCAGGCTCACGAGTTCATCATGGAAACGCCTCAAGGGTACGAAACCATGGTGGGTGAACGAGGCATTAAACTCTCAGGTGGTCAGCGGCAGCGAATTGCTATTGCCAGGGCTATTCTGGAAGCAGAGTCCGCACCGATCGTGATTTTTGACGAGGCCACTAGTTCTTTGGACAATGTAGCGGAAAAGGAAATCCAGGCAGCTATCGACGCGGCCTTATCAGATTCCGAACGAACAGGAATTATCATTGCCCACCGACTTTCCACGCTACGGAATGTGGATCGCATTTTGGTCTTGGACCAAGGGCAAATCGTAGAGCAAGGCACTCATCGCACACTTATGCTGCAAGGTGGGCTATACGCCAAGCTCTACACCAGCCAGATGATGGAGGTATAGGAAGCCTACACCTCCAGTTTCTCTTGACGTGGCAGTAACGCTTCTTTTTTGGAGCTGTACTTTTCCGTGTCACGCAAGATCCGACTAAGTAAGCGAATGGCGTGCGTGATGTAAAGACCTTTGTTGAGCATCACGCACTCCGCTTGAATAGCATTCACCACATCGGTAATCTCTGAGCGAGATGGCAACCCCTTCTTTGCTAGACTCTCTAACACTTGCGTAGCCCAAACTACTGGGATATGTGCAGCATTACACTTGGAGACGATTTCCCGTTGGATTAAGCCAATATTATTCCAGCCAGTCTCCACCGCCAAGTCCCCTCGTGCGATCATGACACCGATATAGCGTGTTTGCATTGCCGCCAGCAATATTTCTGTAAGGTTATTGTATGCCCGACGTGTTTCGATCTTCAAGATGATGCTTAATTTGTCTAATGCATCATGCTTGCGGAATTCTGCCAACAATTCCTCTACATCTTCTGCCGAGTTCACGAAGGAGAAATTGACTACATCTGCGTGCTCTGCTACAAAGGCCAGATCTTCTTTATCCTTTTCGGTAAGTCCACTTATACCCAAGTCAGTGGTTGGAAAGTTAATACCCTTTTCTGCTTTGAGTTTAGCCCCATTAATCTTCGCGCGAGTGATCTTTACTCGGAACGCATCTGGATTCTTCTGTAAAATCTCGCCGGTAATCTTGCCATCATCAAATAGTATAACTTCACCTTCTTCTATCCTTTCGAATACTTCCGGTAGTTGACAAGATACGTGCGCCTCCTTTTCTACTTCGCCATCTTCATTGATAATGGCGGGTTCTCCATCCCGTGGGTCTTTATGAATGAGTAGAGTATCTCCCTCTCGCAAAATGAGTACTTGCTCCAGCGGTGTTACATCGCCTAAAGAGAAGATTGGAAGGTCATTTCGGTCCGTTTTAACTTCCATACCTGTAGCCAGATAGCAAGTTTCGTAGGCATGCAGTTGTACTTGCCCTGGACTCGTAGCGACCACCTTAAGACTGCGTTGCTTATCCCGAGTATCTGTTACCTCCAGTTTATCCCCGACCTGCAAAGTTTGCAATACATCCCGAGCTACGGGGAAAGTCTCATCCGGCGCATCTTCGGCCACCTGATCTACCAGGTATACTACCGAAGGTTGAATGATATGTCCTTTACGATCGCGTTCCGGTTTACATTTTCGCAGTTTGGGTCCCGGGGCTATTGTACCCGTACGAATCTTGGGGCCAGCCAAGTCCATCGCAATTTTCACGTTACGTCCGTTGGCCGTGGCAGCCTTTCGTACATTATCAATAATTTTCTTCCAGGTTTCCGGGTTATCATGGGCGCAATTCACGCGGGCGCAATTCATCCCATCCCTTACCATCTGTTCTACCAACGGGTAATCATAAGCAGCTTCTGTTGGTTGGGTAACCATGATACGCACTCGCCTACCCTTAGAGCGATATCCAAGTACGGATTTAGTATGGCTAGCCAACAGACGGTTGGCTTTCTTTACCGAATAACCAGAACGGCGGGCCTTCGGTGGTTTCTCGCCAAGAAGTTTATGAAGGATAAACAATGCGTTGTGAAGACTGGCCATAACATGCCCCTCCGCATTCGCTAGTCGACTTAGGCCAAGATTACGGAGTTGCTTTTGCACTCCTCGTACATCAAATTGACGAAATGCCTGATAGTGTAAAAGGCTTCGCGCACTCTCTTTGTAGGTATCACAAACAGCATCAATCTTATCTTGAGAATTAACTGCTTTGTCTTCAATTGTAGATTGCAGCTCTTCTAATTGCTCAATGAGCAAAGCAATCTTTTGGGGCTTCAATTTCATGTGATAAAGTTACGGGAAAATCGTGTTCCAAATCTGAAAAAAGACCAAACCATACCCCCTTAGATTTGTTGCATTGATGCAAATCGACAATACATGGACGTACTAACCGAAAATAAGCTTCAGGTACGCACAGAGAAGCTACTTTCTGCACTGGCCGAGGGCCTATACGAACGAGACACCGCCATCCGGCTCTCCTTTCTCGCCACGATTGCTGGAGAGAGTATCTTTTTGCTCGGCCCTCCGGGAGTTGGCAAGAGCCTCATTGCTCGCCGTTTGAAGTACGCCTTTGCTGATGGTACTAACTTCGAGTACCTGATGAGTAAGTTCAGTACGCCTGATGAAATCTTCGGTCCGATTTCGATTAAGAAACTAAAGGAAGAAGACAAATACGAGCGCCTAACAGACCGCTACTTACCTGGTGCTAATATTGTTTTCCTTGACGAAATATGGAAGGCCGGACCGGCCATTCAAAATGCGTTACTCACCATTTTGAACGAGAAGATCTATCGAAACGGTGATCAAGATTTGGAAGTGGATATACGAGGAATCATCACGGCATCCAACGAACTACCGCCTCGCAATCAAAGCCTCGCTCCTATCTGGGATCGCTTTTTGATTCGTTTAGAAGTTGGCAAGATTCGCAACTTCCAGAATCTTGTCGATATGATGGTCAGTACAGAAGACGTCTATGAAGATGGTGTTGCTGCTGATCTAAAGCTCACCAAAGCAGAATTGGATAAATTTAGCACCTCAATCGATTCTATTGAGGTACCCGCAGAAGTATTGAATACCCTGCAGTTGGTGATGCACAAGATTGAAGAATTCAATCAAAAGCCCAATAATACGGATCGTCAGATTCGGATTTATGACCGTCGCTGGAAAAAGATCATTCGGCTTCTTCGGTCCTCCGCCTTCTTGAATGGTAGAGCGCGCGTTGACCTAATGGATTGTTTCTTGATGGAGCATTGCCTTTGGAGTTATCCTGAACATCGAGAAGTGGTCCGAGAAATAATTACTGATGCGATACGGAAACATGGCTATTCATTGGCCATTAATCTAAACGCACTTAAGCAGGAAGTCGCAGATTTTGAAGAGGATGTGGATCGCGAAATTCGGATCAAGAACACAATCGTTGAAGACCAGCTGCTACCGGTCCATGAGCGCTACTATCAACTAGAAAAGCACAGCACTCAATTCAACGGCGAGTTGATCTCTATCGATCAGTTCCGCCAATTGTCTACCGACGATGATGCAGTCACCAACTTTTACGATCAAGATCAAAACTTGATCAACAGAATCAAGACGCGGAAGGGTGCCAAAGAAAACACGATTGTGACCAATTTCAATGGTCAACTACAAACGTTTGCTTTGATGACTAGTCAGTCTGAGCGAACAGAAATCATCTACAAGAAACCCCACGCAGTAGTGGCCAGTTTTTGGGATGAACGTTACAAGAAGCTAGTCCATTACATCAATCAGCAACAGGAGCATATCCAAGTGCATGAAGAGAACGAGTTGGCCGAATTAGAACACCACCTATTTGTGGATTCCGAATGGGCTGAGGTGGTCAAAGCCAACCTAGAAGAGGTGAAACTCGCTTTACAGAACCTACAACTGCGTCTGGAGAAACTGCAGTACAGTTACGCTGAAGTGAGAACCGATGGCTAAGATGCGAATCAACGAAAAGCTGGAACAGGAATTTGAGCGTTTCATCGAGTTCGGAAACTTGCTGGATCGCCGTTCCAGGCGATATCTGGTTGCCTTCTTTCGGCATAAGTTAGAGGGTGGTGTACTGGAAAGTCCAGACTTGAATGACCAATATTTTCAATACTTCCGTCGTGCATTGGATCAGATTTTGAGTGTAGGCGGTTTACTCCCCTTGCTACTGAAGAATGAGCGAATTGCGGAACATGTAATCCTGGATACGCTTTACTGGATGCGAAAGACTTTTGCTAAGGTCCGGACTAAAAACCCGTATCAAAAGGAAGAAGAACTACTCAAAGGCTGGGCGGTAACTCCATTAAAGGCTTTTAAGGATCGTCATCCATATCTACTCAATTTCCTGAGCGGTCATTATGAAAAAGAAGAACTCAATACCGATTTCTATGCGGATCGATTTAAGTCTTTCTTAAGCGTCCCGCTAGCGGAGCAAAGTGAAGAAGAACGACAGAAGTTCGAGCTGATATTTACCGATCTTCTTTCCCAGTGGGATGCGCTGCTTCAAGCAAAAATCCTGGCCTACCAGCTTACTAAATTCGAAGAAGAACAAGCGCAATATAGTGACCTACTGGAGGCCAAGGTGAGTGGTTACAAAAAGATGGAAGACCTCTTCAAGCCCGTCACCCAATACCTGGGCTGGGATATGTCTCGTGAACTGTGGAATGATTCCTCCTTCGATCTCCTCGAACACTACGAGGAGTTGCTACAGGATGAGTCTTCTGTCCGGGAACTTGTGGATATGCTTGGTGAGATGGCAGAAGCTGAAATCATCATGGAAGAGGAAACCTTCGAAAAAACCATCGTACGAAAAGAGTGGATTGTTGATGAGGAATCAAGGAGCGAAATAACTGGCGTTCATGAAAGCCAGGATTTGAGCAATCTCCTCAGCTCCGAGGCCAGCCTACTTAGTGATAGAACAACAGAGTCTCTTTTCTTGAAAAAATACGTTGACAAGCAACTATTGACCTTCCGCTACGACGACAAGCGCCTAGTCAACAGCAGGGATAACATCATGGAGGTGCACCAGCGTGTCCAGAGAAAAGAAAAAGGTCCGTTCATAGTACTGGTGGATACTAGTGAAAGTATGCACGGTCGGCCAGAACAGATTGCCAAAGTTTTGTGTCTGGGCATCTTAAAAATGGCTATTCAAGACAACCGCCGCGCTTATCTCATTAATTTCTCGATTGGTATTCAGACCATCGACTTATACGACATCTATAATTCCTTGGAGGAGGTCGCAAAGTTCCTACGTATGTCCTTCAATGGTGGTACCGATGCCTCCCTTGCCCTTAGCGAATCTATTCGGCAATTACGGAGCAACGACTACGAAGATGCAGACGTACTGATGATCTCCGACTTTATCATGTACCGCATCGACCGAGATGTATTGGATGATATTCGTTATTTCCAGCAAAACAAGGGCACAGAGTTTCATAGCCTAACCCTGTCTAAAGAAGCCAATAGCGAGATCCTGAAGCGCTTTGACACCAATTGGCTGTACAACCCCAATCAAAAAGGAATCATAAAAGAGCTAACCCGAGGCTTGCGTACTATTGGAGAACGTAACTAGGTTACTGAAACGCCCGACGGCCATCCGCGTTGTTACGCTGATAAGGCACCTTAAGGAAGTCTAGCGTACCTGGCTTCACTCGTAAGTAGAAGTTGTAAGTATTACGCGTAGGAGCCCAGTTAAAGCCCATCTCCCAACAGTGAAGATCCCGGCGAAGGCCCAGATAAGGATAGGTTGTAGATTTGCGTACAAAGTCATAACCAATCGATCCAATATCTACATCCCAATTTGGCGTCAAGGCCAAACTACCACGTAATTCTATACTGTGGGTTGTCATATTGAATTCATCACGATCGGCGCTAACTGGTTCCACACGAAAGGCCATATTGTGGCGGATAGAGAAGTTCTCAAACAGGCTTAGAAAGTCAGTCTCCTCGACAGGACGAAGATCATTCCCTTCTCGGTCAACAGACTCAACCACATCTTCTTCTTTCCCTTGGAAGAGTGCCCGGATTTTTCCTACCGTCAGATTGGTGTTCAACCGGAAGGTAGCATCAAAGAACTCAAAGAGCTTACCGTTTTCCGATAAGGTGGTTCGATTAACCCTCCTGAACACACCGGGACTGGTCTCTTCCCTCACCAGTGGGTCAAAAGTAGAGCTAAAGGAGAAGGTAGTCGCCCCTTTGAATAGACGTGTAGTACCCGTCACCGATATCGGTGACCAGTTTAAACTATCTGCCGCAAAATTGTAAAAGCCGTTGATGTAAATATTATCGAAGATCTTGACATTACGGTCGGTGGAGTCCTTCTTGGAGAAGAGTTTTGCCTCGAATATGTTGGTGATACTATAGTTCAGCGACATTTGGTTTCCACTCGTTGGAGGGCCACCAAAAATACCATCTCCGAAACGGTTAATGATCCGGTCCCGGGTAGGATCATCTGGTGCTAGCGTATCGGCTAGCATTAGGAAGTAGTTGTTATTATTCAGGTAGTCTGGCGCGTAATTCAACGATACCGTTGGCTTAATCACGTGCCGCAAACCTCTGATCTTACCCTTCTGCCGCAGATAGGTACCAAAAATCTGAGTAGTCAAACTCAAATTAGCCGAGTAAGTCCGAAAACTGGAAAACCCTGGGATGGTATCAAAGTTATACGTACCAAAATCGTTTGGGACCAGCTCCACGTCGCCAGTTGCTGGATCAATGACCTCAATAAAGGTTGTATCTGAGGGATCGTATTGCCCGTCCAGTTGCTCCATGTACCAAACTTCCCGGAAATTGACGCCCGGGTTCAGGTTAAAGTACTTCAGCAATTTAAACGAGGTACCAGCACTAGCAGTGTGCTGCATACCATAGCGAGCATTACTCAAGGTGGTCTGCTCAAAGAAGGCTGTATCCGGTGCTGTGAAGTTAGCACGTGCCTCATTGGTGTAGCGAACCGTAATGTCTTCGTACCAACGCTTTGCACCAATTCGTTCCTTGCGGCGAAACGGATATAAGGCCTGGGTCTGGAATTGAAAAGTCGGAAAGTCCACCGTCATATTCCGGGTACGCGTATTCTGGCTGTGACGGAAGGCCACACTCATTGACATCGGCTTATCCGTCCAGTTTCTGGAGAAGGTAAAGTTCGAATTAATCACATTCGTTCCAACCGAGCGGGCGTCGTTGAATACACGCTGCTGGAAGTTATTCGTCTGGAAATTAATGGATCCACCTAAACGATTCATCGGGTGCGCTGCGGCATCCTGATTATGCGACCAGTTAAGATAAATACCATTGTTTCTGTTAAATACAGACTCCTGCACCGGATTGTTATCTGGCCCCAATACCACTTCCCCCGTTTCTGGATCTGTAACTGTGACAATTTGTTCTTCTCGGCGGCTATCGTAACGCAAATTGAAGTTACCATTATAGCCATAGCGTTTACGATATTGAACTGTAGCACCAAGACCATAGGTCCCCTCCAGGTAGATATCCCCTGCTACCGTTAGGTTAAAATTATCCCCTAGCGGGAAAAACCATCCGACCTGTTTCAATCCAAAACCCCATTGTTCTGAGTATTCATAGTCTCTTGGAAAAATCAACCCAGTGCTTCGGCCACTGGATGCCGGGAAGAATCCAAATGGTAGGTATAGTGGAGTTGGCACACCCATAATCTCCAGATTAGATGGACCAACAATTACCAGCTTATTGGGAATAATCTTTTGCTTGGTACAGCGGATTCCGAAATGCGGATGATCGGCGGTACAAGTGGTTAGGATAGCATCCTCACTATAGATTACATCATTTGCAGTAGTATCCCCAGGGGGTGCGCTGATGAATTTAGAGCGGGTACCTTTCACACGAATATCATCTTCTTGTGTGACCGCATCGTAAACGATTCCTTTCCGGGAATCGAAATTATACCGCATCCTGTTCGCAACGAAAGTGTTCTCCCCTTCGGTAAACTCTGGTTTCCCCTCCAGGACTCCAGTCGTATCATTCCGCACGGCCTGAGCTAGCACTTCACTCTTTGCCCAGTCCAACTCGATATAATCTGCCTTGAGGGTAATGTTCGTGTAGGAAACAAACGCATTACCATAAAGAAAAATCTTCTGGCTTCGCGCATCAAGGCGCATGGTATCAGCGTTATAGTTCACGGTTGCGTCCAAGGCATCGGGAGATACCGGAACTCCGAGGCTTAATCCGGTAGTAGAATCTTGCTGCAAAGTATCCACCATAAGGCCTGCTGGCAAGGTGTCAAGCACCACAGCGGTCGTATCCTGTGCCGACAATAGGCAACAAAACACACAGAACCAAAAGGAAAAGAGTAACTTTGTTTGCAAAATAAACGGATTACAACTTCTGATGAAGAGCGGTTTGTGAATGGCCGTTCGCAATCTTCCCAATAAACAACACATCACCTATGCGTCGAGCCCTCAGTTTGCTTCTATTCACAACAACGCTGCTTATTTTCATAACGCCGCTCAAAGCTACGTTTTTTAACAATTCTTTAGCATCGATTGGTCTTCATGAGACCCATGCATTAACAGTTGTTAATCTTCCCGCTAACACAATGTCTTGGGAAGGGCACAAAAGTAGCATTATCCTGGGAAATCAAGACCCTCCTTTTCGCATTCGTACCATTGTTGTCGATGCTGGTCATGGTGGTCATGACCCTGGCTGTCTAGGGCATGACACCAGAGAGAAACACCTGGCCTTAGCAATCGCGAAAGCCTTTGCCGAGCAAGTACGAACTCACTTCCCTGAGATTCAGGTTATTCTGACTCGAGACAAGGATGTTTTCATTCCCCTTCACGAACGGGCCGCTATTGCCAACAGGGCAAATGCGGATCTTTTTATTTCTATTCATTGCAATGCCATGCCACCCGGTAATAGTGGCACCGCTGGTACAGAGACCTATGTAATGGGCCTCCATACTGCTGAACATAACCTTGATGTTGCAAAACGAGAGAATTCCGCGATCCTTTTGGAGGATGACTATGAGCGTAATTACGATTATGATCCAAATTCGCCGGAAGGGCATATTTTGCTAAGCATGTTTCAGAATGCCTTCCTGGAGCAAAGCATCCTCTTCGCAGAGCGAGTAGAGCATCACTTTGATGTGACAGCCGAACGAAAAAGTAGAGGGGTCAAACAAGCCGGCTTCGTAGTTTTGAAGGAGACGGCAATGCCAAGTGTTTTAGTGGAAACCGGCTTCTTAACTAATCGTAAGGATGAGGCTTTTCTTCAGAGTGAAGAAGGTCAAGCGCTGGTTGCAGTAGCAATGCTTAACGCCTTCAATGAGTACAAAGCCATGCTCGAAGGCGAAGTTGCGGAGGATTTAGTGGCACCTCCCGTTGCCCAAACGGCTCCTCCTAGCATGCAAAAGCGGGCCCCAGAGCCAATACCTGCGCAAGCTAGTCCAGAGGTGATATATCATACGCCTGCACCACCTCCGGCTACTTCCGCTCCACCTGCTTACTTCCGGGCACCAGTACCTAATTACCAGCGACCTCAAGTGCCAAGTGGCTCCAACAACCAAGTACAAGCTGAGCGTAGAATTCAGCCAACACCGGGTCAGGGTACTATTAGCACTACTACTCCAGCCCAAGAGCGGGCTTGGCAGCCAAGAGCGAAAGGAGATACCAGTTGGGCAGAGAATATAGGCCGGGAGACAGAAGAAAATACAGTCGAGGGACTCACCTATTGCGTTCAATTGGCAGCATCCCCAAGACCATTAAATACGCGCATTGCACCGTGGACGGATTCAAACTATCTCATTGAAGTACTTCAGGAGAGCGATTTGTATAAGTATCAAGTTCGCAACTTCACGAAGTTCGATGCTGCCACTCAGGTGAAATATAATGTTCAAAACCAGGGTTTCCCTGATGCTTTTGTAGTTGCCTACTTGAACGGGCAACGCATTAGTCTTGAACAAGCACGGTCAATGGGGCAGTCTGGGAATTAATTTGTGCAATAACTCATTGTTACGAAATTTTGGATCTAGCTAAACCCCAGCGATCTTCCCGCTGTTGTTCAAGGGTTAAAGCTGTACAAATCCTGAAATCAATCCTTAGACGGCAAAATGATCCAAAACTACTACCTTTGCCGCCGCAAACTCCGAAAGCATGTCACCAGAAGTACGTACCGGCATTCTTGCCTTAGTAGCTATTGCCCTCAGTTTATGGGGCATTAAGTATATCCAGGGTAGTAATATTCTGAGCAATTCAGAAACCTATTATGCCTACTACGACAATGTAGCTGGTGTCCAGATCGGCACTCCAGTACAGATTAGCGGTGTGAGCGTTGGCTCCGTTTCCGCTAGAGACCTGAGTACTGAAGACCGTCGGGTTCGCCTAACAATGACATTAGAACGCCAGGTTCCACTACCAAAAACTACGCGTGCAGTACTGGCTACCGTTAGTCCACTTGGTGATATGGCGATTATTCTTGAATATCCCGTTCCTTGCGATGGAAGCAACTGCGCCCAAGATGGCGATACTTTCGACGGTTACACCCGTGGCATGGTGGAATCAATGCTTGGTGATGGTGGATTAGGAACCTACATTGACCAACTACGCAAAGGCCTGCTAGAAGCTGTAGATTCTTTGAATCATGGTTTGCTCAGCGAGGATAGCAAAGGGCCATTGGCAGAATCCGTTCGCGACATGCGTAGTATTATGGGTAATTTGAACCAAGCTACTGGAAGAATGAACCTACTACTGCAGCGTTCTTCTCCAGCAATGGAATCTACCCTCAATAGCATTGCCGAACTCACCGAAACACTCGAAGAACAAAAACAAGCTATTGCCGGCATCATTAGCAATACCGATAGTCTAAGTCAACAAATGGTTGATGCACGCCTTGATGAAGCGGTTCTAGAAGCTAAGGCGACCCTCAATAAATTGAATGAAACCTTGGTCACGGCAGACTCAGCTATGGGTGGCGTTGATGAGTTGGTGGGCCAATTGCAAGCTGGAGAAGGAACTCTGGGCATGCTGCTTCAAGACGATGGTCTGTATACCAACCTAAATGCACTTTCCTACTCCTTGGACTCGCTACTTGCAGATCTCCAAGATCGTCCATATCGCTACATTCCACTTAAGGGCAGAAGAAAGGTAGAGCGCTACGACAGAAAGGATGCAGCTGCCGACGGTAATCAGTAAGATCCTCCGTTAGAATTTTTTCCCGATAAAAAGCAGATAGTCCCATACCCCTAGGTATGCGGGCCTAACACTTGTGTGGACTTCTCTAAAGTTGTTCTGCAGAACTGGAAGAAGGTGTCCATCCATGCGAACGTGGTGTCCAGACATATGTCGTTTAAAGAATGGGAAACGCGAGTCGTGGAAATCAACCACGGCAATATAGCCTCCCGGACGTAGATCTTTGTACGCTTGATGAATGAGCGCTTCCCACTGCGGATTTATCATCGTCAAAGCGTAGGAAAATAAGACTACGTCTAACTTGCCGGTCCAGGTATAGAATTCATCTCCATAGGCTTGTTCCAACAAGATAATTCCAGGATACGCTCCTAGCCGACGACGAGCTTGAGTAAGCATATCCTTTGAAATATCCATACCACTCAATCGAGCCTCGGGGAATCGCTTCTGGAGCTTTTGTAGGTTTCGTCCAGTCCCACAGCCTACCTCCAATAGATGAAAGGGTTGTTCATACTCGAAAGGCAACTGTTCTAGAACCGCAGTGCGACCAAATAAGAAGGACCATCTAGTGAGATCGTAGATTCGGGACTGAAAAATGTAATAGTCTCTTACGCGCTTCACCTGTTGGTGTCGGGCCTTATGTACATCCATTGGTAACTTGGTTTCTTCGGTGGCTAGCGGGGATTATTTCACAACACCAAGGTGTACGCTGGCGTAGGTTCCAACTCTATCTACTTGGTGTATCGGGCGAAGCTGCTCCTGATCCAAAAATGAGACTTTCTCCTCCACAAAAGCAGGGATAAAGTCTACTACCTTGGCGGCCGAACGCAGTAGAATTCGGGTCCCAGGGCGGCTATTCTGAAGAATCATTTCCCATTCTTCTTTGAGCGCCTGTATATCATTCGCGGCAAGCCAGTCCTGGTGGTCAAGCAGGATGTATTGCGAATACTGGCCAGGATTGTCTTTTAGAAATTGAGTAAGCGTGGTAGTGTAGCTTTTAATACGATTCACGCGACGCTTGAGAGTGGGAAAATACTGCGCTTTCAAATAGTTCGGTGCGCAGTCTATGTCGTAATAACCGCGATAGTATAAGTGCCAGAAGTAGTTTTCCTCTATTGAGTTATTCCGGAATACTTGACGTAGGCAGTCTTTCAGGAAACCTGTAATACCCTGCTCGTACTCTTCTTTCACCAACTTCTGTTGGCTTGTTGGCACTCCAATTAAGCACATTGTAAAATGTCGATTCACAATCCAACTGGCCAGTTGGTTAATAATTCTAGGCTCAAGGACATCATACATTTGGCGCTGCTCTTCAATGGTCTTTGCTGCAAAGAGAGCTTCTATCTCTCGATTGAGTTTTGGCCTTGCTTTGAAATAGCCACGAATCAGCCAGGCTAGCGTACCAGAAGTACCATAATGATAGAAAGACTTACGCCCTTTAACACCAGAGAAATAGTGTTGCCATTTATCCCAAATCAGTTGTGCATAAGGTGGAAGTGCCTCACGGAGTTGTTCTTGGTAAATCCTTGGAAAACGGGGATGAAGTCCGCGGCCAAACATGGCAAAGTGATCCTCAAAATCGAGCTTAAGAATGCTTGCTTTTTTCAGTTCCAACAGCGCATTTTGCCTTGGATTCATATCAACGCAATGAATCTGGGCTGGACCGTCGAGCAAATAGTCTAGGGCATTGCACCCAGCACTTGTAATCATAACAACCTCACTACTAGAATCAAACCCTAGTAATGCTCGATCACAACGAGGATCTTCCCAACAGGTGTTATAGATTAAATTATTCTCATGAACTTGACGGAAAAACCAATTCTGCAGGCGGTCTACGTACTTCACAGCGTCGCATTTATTAGTATCCTGTGAAGGTAGATGCCAGATTAAAGAGACCTATGTTAAGTCGCTTTATCTATTTCCTAAGTTTCCGTAAAGTGAATTGTACAACTATTAAGCACAAGTTAAGCGCCTGTTACTTCGTCTTTAGGTAAGTGTAATAATCCTGTTGAGCACGAACTATAGGACTTCCGTTTTCTGGTGTCCTGTAGGCATTATCTTGCTCAACATTAATGATTCTTGCTTTACTATTATCCGCCCATTGGATTTCAAGTAGCTTTCGCAAGTCGTTACGCACCTGCTCGTCAGTAATCGGCATTGCAACTTCTACTCTACGGAAGAGGTTTCTGTCCATCCAATCCGCGGAGGCGGTATACCATTCCTCCTTGCCATTATTATGGAAGTGGTAAATCCTAGCGTGCTCCAAAAAGCGATCCAGGATACTGATAATCTCGATTCGCTCACTCAAGCCTTCTACGCCCGGAATCAGGCAACAAATACCACGTACAATGAGCTTAATATCTACTCCTGCCTGACTCGCTTCGTAGAGTTTTTCAATAATGCCTCTTTCTTCAAGCGAATTCAGTTTCAGAAAGATCAATGCCGGTTTTCCAGCCTGCGCATGCTTTATCTCTCGCTCAATCTTCTTGATTAGTTTCTGCCGTAAAGTGAAGGGGGCTACGAGTAGATCTTTAGTTGCAGGAATAATGAGACGTCCTGCCAATAGCTCAAATACCTGGCGAACATCGAAGGTTAGTTGCTTATCAGCTGTCAACAAGGCGTGATCAGCATAGAGGCGAGCCGTTTTTTCATTGAAATTACCTGTGCCCAAATAAGCCACATCTTCTTTTTCCTTTGCTTCGATCAGCAAGAGCTTCGTATGCACCTTAATCCCAGGAAAGCTGTAGCGAACCTCAGCGCCCGCCTTCTTCAACTCTTCTCCCCAGTATAGATTCGAGGCTTCATCAAATCTGGCTTTTGCCTCTACGAAAACTTCTACGGCTTTCCCATTCTCTAGTGCCTTGAGCAGTCCTTCCACGACTGCCGACTTACTAGCCACTCGATACAACGTAATACGCAGTTTCTCAACATCTGGGTCCTGTGCCGCCTCGGCAATGACTTGAGGAACATAATCATACTTCTGGTAAGGGAAGTGTAGCATATGATCCTTCTCGCGAATCACCGTTAGTAGTGAATCTGCTGCGTCTAGTACAGGATGAGTTAATGGTGGCCAATCCTCATCATGGAGTGCAGGATTATTCGTCGGATCTGGAAATCCAAAAAAGTCATTGAAGTTATGGTATCGACTTCCAGGGATAAGGTCATATTTAGAAAGTCCCAACGTTTTGCGGATTCGCTTCAGTAGTTCCTTAGGCATCGCCTGATCATACAGAAAGCGAGTCGGTAGTCCGCCTTCACGTTCATCAAGTGAGGCTTTGATCTTCTCCAGAAGGTCGCCACTGTACTCATCGTCGATATACAGTTCCGCATCGCGAGAGACTTTGACACTATAAGCAGCTACATCAGGGTTACCTACAAATTGGCTGAGGCCTAAACGAATAACATCATCCAGGTAGATCAAATAGTTACCATCTCCGTTCGATGGGATGGTCAGGAATCGAGGGAGCGTATCACTAGGTACATTCAAAACCTCCCAAGGCTGATCCTCGCCATAACCAAGGATAAAATACAACTGGCGATTCTCTAAGAATGGGAGCGGATCATCCGGATTGGCACCTTGACGCTTAAGTAGGGGAGCAACTTTATCATCAAAATACTTCTGAACAAATTCCCGCTGCTCTGCGCCTAATCGGTCGGGTTTGACCAGAAATATATCGTTTGCCTGCAAGGCAGGTAATATTTCATCTCTGAACACTCGACCGAATTGCTGCTGCTGCCATTGAACTAGTTCTAAAATCTGCTTTAGAATCTTCTTCGGCTTGACGCTCAATAAGCGCTTCCGATCAGCCTTTTTAAGATCTTTAAAGGAGCGTAAAGATGAAACTCGAACGCGGAAAAATTCTTCCAAGTTAGAGCTGTAGATAGCTAAAAATTTCAAGCGCTCGTATAAGGGAACACTCTCATCCATCGCTTCTTGTAAAACGCGATAATTGAAATGTAACCAACTGATATCTCGTGCCAAATAGGTTGGGGCTGTCTTGTCCATTTGCAGTTTCAATGATGCGGGAGGCTAAGTTAGACGATCTTTTTGGTCCAAGGTGTTGATTAACGAACAAAATAAAAGACGATTTAGATCGGCCTTGATCAATGTTAACTTAGTGTAAACTCATTATTAATTATTAATCGAATGTTAGAGCAATGTAAGGCCAATGTGATCGCTAGCCTCTAATTTTGCTTGCATCTTTTCACTCACAACCTATCGTATGAAACTCTTACGTTTACCTTTGATGCTTGTCCTGATGCTGGCAGCAAGTACTGGCCTTATGGCACAAGTCACTACTGCTACCATCACTGGTGCAATCACTGATCAAGGTGGCGAACCGCTAATTGGTGCTACAATCACAGCACTAAACACGGCAACCGGCACCCAGTATGGTACCACCACCAACGTTGACGGAGGATTTACACTTCCAAACCTACGTATTGGCGGACCTTATGAATTGACTGCTTCTTATGTCGGCTATAATGACGAGAAGCAAGACGGTATTTTCCTTGCTTTGGGTCAGACTGCCCGTCTGAATTTTGAGCTGACCTCAGGTGTAGACCTTGAGCAAGTGGTAGTAACAGGAGTCGTTGATCCTGATGTAAACCGCGATCGTACTGGTGTAGCTACGCTGGTAGGAAGCACAGAGCTGACGCGCCTGCCAACAATTACGCGTTCTGCTTCTGACTACACGCGCTTGACTCCGGCATCTGACGGCAACAGTTTTGCGGGTCGTAATGACCAGTTCAACAACTTCAGCCTAGACGGATCTATCTTTAACAACCCATTTGGTTTGGATGCTGCGACTCCTGGTGGTCAGACCGATGCACAGCCAATTTCTTTGGATGCGATCGATCAGATTCAGGTGAATATTGCTCCATATGATGTGACTCAAGCTGGCTTCACTGGTGCTGCTGTTAACGCAGTAACAAAGAGTGGTACCAACCAATTCAAAGGCACTGTCTTTGGTTTTACTCGTAACCAGGATCTAACCGGCTCTAAAGTTGCTGGTGATGACATCTTTGTACCTGAGCTATCTCAGCTACAAGCTGGTTTCAGCCTCGGCGGCCCAATCATCAAGAACAAGTTGTTCTTCTTCGTGAATGCAGAAATCGAAGATCGTAGTGATCTTGGTTCTAACTTCATCGCTGCCCGTCCTGGTGTTGGTGGTGAGCAAGTTTCACGTGTTGAAGCTGCGGACCTAGAAGCTATCTCTGATGCACTGTTTGATCGCTACGGATATGAAACTGGTCCTTACGAGAACTTCTTGTTCAACCAGAATAATACCAAAGGTATCTTCAAGTTGGACTGGAACATTGGTCAGAACCAGACCTTGACAGCTACCTACAACTTTCTTGACGCGACCAAGGAGAAGCCAGCTCACCCATTCGCTTTGGGTCGTCGTGGTCCTGATGCTACTACCTTGCAGTTCCGCAACAGTGGTTATGCGATCAACAACGTTATCCACTCTGCAATCGTAGAACACCGCGCCTTGTTCAGCGATAAGATCTCTAATAAGTTGCAGCTAGGCTATACGGCCTTCCGCGATTCACGTGATCCATTCAGTACGCCATTTCCATCAATCTTGATTCAGCGTGATGGTATCAACTATATCGTTGCGGGTCACGAGCCATTCTCAGTGAATAACCGTTTGGACCAGGATGTGTACCAGGTTACTAATAACCTCAACGTGTTCTTAAACAAGCACACGCTAACGATCGGTGCGAGCTTGGAGCGTTTTGAGTTTGACAACAGCTTTAACCTAGGTTTCTACGATGGAGCCTTTGGTCCTTTCCTACCTGGCGCACAAAGCCCAAGTGCTTTCGTGGATAGTATCCAGGCAGGTGCGCTTGATGCTGCTGTAGCGGCAGCTCAGGGAACCTTCGATGCTTTGAATGGTGAAGGTGAAGGTTATGATGGTACAGGCTGGAGTCTGGCGGAAACGAATGTGGGGCAGTTTGCCTTCTACATCCAGGATGAAATTGACGTATCTGACCAGTTTAAGCTGACCGTTGGTGTGCGTATGGACATGCCATTGTACTTTGACACCGAAGAGAAGATCAAAGAAAATCTAGCACGTCAGTGCTGCTATGACCCGAGTATTGAGTACTTCGATACCGATGGAAACTCTGTTTTCTTCGATCATACGGTTCTTCCCGACAATAGTCCTTTGATCTCTCCACGAGTTGGGTTCAACTATGACATTTCTGGAACACAGTCGACGATTCTTCGTGGTGGTTCTGGTTTATTCACTGGTCGTTTCCCATTTGTATGGTTGGGTAACCAGGTGGCTAACCCTAACTTCTTCTTCTACACGATTACGGAGCCAGAATTCCAATTCCCACAGGTATGGCGTTCTAACTTAGGTATTGATCGTAAAGCAAATGGCTGGACACTTTCTGCGGACTTGGTATACACCAAAGATTTGAACGCAATGATGGTTCGCAACTACGGTATCAAGCCACCTACCGGCACACTTTCTGGTGTGGACAATCGCCCGATTTACCTATTTGAAGATCGTGCCACGGTATTTGGTGGACCAACAAATGCTTACGTATTTACTAATACGGATGAAGGTTACTCTTTCAATGCGAGTTTGCAGATCCGTAAGAACTGGAACAATGGTTGGTTTACTAGCTTGGGTTACAACTTCTTGGACGCTCAGGATGCCAGCTCAATTGAGGCAGAAATCTCGAGTGACGCCTACGAGCGTAACCCTGCCATCAACCACGTAAACCAAGCTCGATTGACACCTTCTCTATATGGTAACCGTCATCGCTTCGTGGGTACAGCGCACAAACGTTTCACTTATGGCGATTGGGCAACTACAGTAGCAGCCTTCTTCGAGTATGCTCAAGGCGGTCGCTTCTCGTACACCTACTCTGGTGACATCAACGGAGACGGATCAGTCTTGAACGATTTGATTTACATCCCTACTACTACTGAGATTCAGCAAATGGCCTTCACTGGTGATGCTTCCGCGCAGGATGCTCAACGTCAGGCATTGGAGCGTTTCATCCAGCAGGATGAGTACCTAAATGAAAATCGTGGTGGTTATGCTGAGAAGTATGATATCCTGAGCCCATGGTACAGCCGTTGGGATGTACGTGTTCTACAAGATTACATCTTGCCAAACCAGAACATTGTACAGGTAAGCTTGGACATGTTGAACATTGGAAACTTCGTGAACAGCAATTGGGGTGTTCGCCAATTCCCAACTAATACACAGCCAATCGGTGTAAGTGTGGCGGATGGAGTTCCAACATATAGCTTCGACACGAACTTGACGGAGACTTTCACCAATGACTTCAGCCTAGGTTCACGCTGGCAGTTGCAGGTAGGTCTACGTTATATCTTCTAAGTCAGTTGAACATTGGTTCACTGTTGACAACATGAGTCATCCCGAACTTTGAGCCCACATG